>Ga0206975_1066_pt1 | contig 29748 bp, 25 predicted proteins | sample Alteio_BWOrgHeat_81_FD_152919 | JGI IMG/M metagenome (GOLD analysis project Ga0206975, IMG submission 152919) | Enriched cells from forest soil in Barre Woods Harvard Forest LTER site, Petersham, Massachusetts, United States -... | ecosystem: Environmental > Terrestrial > Soil > Temperate forest >... | reverse complement strand
GCTTATTTGCCCAACAAATCCCTCCCCATACTTCCCAATAAGGATGGATTCTTTTGGCTGCTTCCACCTGATAATCAAACCAACCATTGGAATAAATTTTTCTTAATTTTCGAGAAGAAAGATCATAAGAAGCAAAACGAACTTCTAATGTATAATCGGTTTCTACTTCACAGTCGGGAATGCAATAGGTAGAAAACAGGGATAAAGGAAAGAGAAATAAGTACAGAAATAACTTTTTTAATGAATGCATAAGATTCACACATTTTTTTTCAACGAGTGTAGCAAAAAATAGAATTAAAAAGGAAATATAACTAATGCAGCATTACAAAAAAAATGGAATTGAGTGGTTAGAATTTGATCTTTTAGCTGATATTCCAAAAGTCAAGCACGCCACTTTTTTAAGACATGGTGGGTCAAGCACAGGAAGTTTTTCGAGTTTAAATACAGGATGGCATGTGGGAGATTTTCCCTTTCATGTGGAGAAAAACATTGAGAGAATCAAACAACAACTATCTTCTGAAATTTCTTCTTGGAATGGATTTTGTTCCTCGCGAGCAAGTCACGGAAAAGAAATTTGCATTGTCACTGAAAAGACTCCACAAGATCTTGTCGATTTTGATAGTCTCATTACGATCACTCCTCGTCGCTCTCTCTTAATGAAACACGCTGATTGCCAAATTGCATTGTTCTACGATCCCGTGCACCACATTGCAGCAAATGTCCATGCAGGATGGAGAGGAAGTACTCTCAACATCTATCAGAAAACAATTGATGTAATGAAATACCAATTTGGAGCCCAACCATCTAATATTCTTGCTTGCATATCACCAAGCCTAGGACCACAACATGGAGAATTTGTCTATTATCAAAAAGAATTGCCTCAAGAATTTTGGAAGTTTCAGATTCGACCCCACTTTTTTGACTTTTGGTCCATTAGTGAGATGCAACTCCAAGAAGCAGGTATTTTACCTCATCACATTGAAATTGCCCGCTTATGTACCTATGCGGACCCTTCTCATTTTTTTTCTCATCGAAGAGATAAAATCACCGGACGCCACGCAACCTGTATTACTCTGCTGTAAAAGGGAGCGGTTTCTGTAAAGCAGCTTCAACTTTTATGTGACTCCCTTCTACTAGGTCAATATGAGAATCTCTGACAAAACCATTTTCAATCGAAATCAATTCTCCTCTTTTCAGGTAGTCAAAGGCTTTTGTTTCCGGTGTGGATGTTCGAAGGCCTATATTCTTCTTACCGTCGGTTCCGCAGAGATAGAATCTTTTTCCTGCATGCGTTTCTATAGGGGGACTGATCACCCGATATACTGGATAGTTTGGCACTGGAGGCCACTCTGTAGCGAGGTTACGAACAATCAAATAAGACATTTTTAATGAACTGAGATGGATATCAGTAGCTCTTTGGATTTCTTTGATCAAATACGTTTTCTCAAACTCTCGTTGTGCAAAACAAAGACTGTTGGCTTGTAGAGCAGGACACTCTCCTCTCCAAACACAAGGAGCTTGGATAGAGAAACCAGTCGCTACTAATTCATCACGCAAAGTAAGAAAATCATGATTCATTGGAGCCAAAGAATTTTCTACAAAGAGAATCATTCCTTGTGGAGTAAGGTATTCACTTAATTTTCTCACCCACTCTTTCTGCCGTTGGTTTTGTTCATTAGAGAATAATTCTCGCAAACAATGTCCCACGATAATCACATCAAATCTCCCTTCCACAGGCAAAGGAAATTGCAGTACATGATGTTGTCTGACCTGAATAGGAAAACCATATCTTCCACAAATCTCAGAAGCTAATAAAAGAGCTTCTTTATTTCGGTCGATTGCTACCACATCTCTTGCTCCATAACGGAGTGCTGCGAAAGAAAAAGGAGCAGGGCCACTCGCAATATCGAGAACTCTTGTTGGACGATAGGGAATTTCATTGATGAGTGACATTCCTTCTTGGTAGTGAAGCATCCAATAATAGAGGAGATACGCTCCCAATAGAGATCTTTCCTTGAAATAGTCTTGGGCAAATTCATTAGCCTGAAAGCAATCTTGCAATTCTTTCACACCCGCAACGACGCTTCGAAATTCTCGAGTTTGCAATACATCAGGAGGTCCGCTAAGCTTATGAAAACGGCGCCAAACTCCCATCAACAAGAGATGAATATTTTCTATATCTAATGGAGGTACTTTGTGTGATTTCATAAAACTACTTTTCAAAAATCAATTCCTTTTCTCGATTTGTCAAGGGACGCCATTGCCCTACAGGAAGATTTCCAAGCAATAAATTGCCCAATCGAATGCGGACCAATTCGTTTACAGGAAGTCCTGCTGCAGCAAGTAATAAACGGACTTCTCGTTTTTTCCCTTCTCCGATTACGATTTTCAAAGTTCCCTTCCGCACTTTCTCTACCCGAATTGGTTTGACAAAAGCCCCTTCAACTAAAGTACCTCGCGAAATGATCATGAGATGCTCGTGTGTGATTTCGTGATTTGTTTTGACCAGATATTCTTTTTGGATATTCGCCGAAGGGTGAATGACTCGATTAGCAAAGTGTCCATCGTTTGTTACAATAAGCAATCCACTCGTGTCTTTATCCAATCGTCCCACAGTGAATAGTCTTTGCTCTATTTCTGCAAAGAAGCTTAAGACAAGTCGAGTTTCCCGGTTCCCTTTTGACGAGCAAACAGTCCCTTTGGGCTTATGAAGAAGATAATATACTTTTTTTTCTTTTTCTCTGATGAGTTGATTTTTGACCTGAATTCGATCTCTAAGTGGATCAACCAAAGTTTGAGGAATTTTTATTATTTCGTCATTGAGTGTTACCAAACCGTTGAAAATCAACTCTTCACAAGCTCGACGAGAAGCAATTCCAGCAGATGCTAATACTTTGCTCAACCGTTGTTTAGTAGCCATTTTTTCTTTTAAAATATTGTTGTTTAAGGAATTGTAACAATTTTTACAATGAAATTGCAATCTTTTTCCTTTGAGGAACAAGAAGTATTCGTTATGATGATATATCAAAAGGATCAAAAAGAATGGCTACATTGATTTTGATGCGTCATGGGGAATCTCAATGGAATGCAGATAATCTTTTCACTGGTTGGGTAGACGTTCCACTCTCAACCTATGGAATAGAACAATCACTACGAGGTGGTGAACAGATTCAACACCAACCTATAGACATTATTTTTACATCTACCCTCTGTCGAGCGGAAATGACAGCTCTTTTAGCTATGAGTGTCCATCACTCAAAAAAAGTACCTGTTGTTCTCCATTCAGGGGAAGGAAAAATGGAAGATTGGGCAAAAATCTACAGCCAGACAACAAAAACAACGATAATTCCTTTGATTAGGGCTTGGGAACTGAATGAGAGAATGTATGGCCGTTTGCAAGGAGTAAATAAAAAAGAACTTATGGCCGAATATGGTGAAGAACAAGTGCACATTTGGCGCCGCAGTTTTGATGTCCCTCCTCCTGATGGAGAAAGCCTAGCCATGACAGCTGCAAGAACGATCCCTTTTTTTACGCAACGGATTCTTCCTCACTTACAACGAGAAGAGAACGTATTCGTCGTTGCACATGGGAATTCTCTTCGTTCGATTATCATGAATATCGAATCGCTATCGGCACAAGAAATTGTCCAATGTGAAGTTCCAACAGGAACTCCTCTTCTATATACCTATGAAAATCAAGTATTTACAAAAAAAATACGATGACTCTTATCTATTTAGATAATAACACGACTGCCCCTCCTTCACCAGAGGTGATTCGCGCAATGACTCCATTGCTTACAACGTATTGGGGCTCCCCTATGACCCCTCATCAAAAAGGAGAAGAACTTTACCCCTTTCTCTCCAAGTTCTATACAACGATTTACACTTGTCTAGGAGCCCAACCCAATGACCAACTCGTTATCACTTCATCGGGTGCAGAAGCCGTTACCCATGTGATTTCTTCAATCTATCGCGATGTCACGCTCGCTACTGGCAAGAATCAATTCATCACCTCACAGCTGGACGAAGCGGCCTCCATCATGACCATTACCCATCTAGAACCTTTCGGTTGCGTAGGCAAAATGGGAGAAACAATGAATGGGATCATTTCTATTGAAAAACTTGCTAATTCTCTATCACCAAGAACTGCTCTTGTATCACTTTCCTTAGCAAATGGTCTAACGGGGGTTGTACAACCAATTTCCGAAATCGCCACATTGTGCAAGGAACGGGGAATTCGACTTCATGTCGATATCACACACGCTTTTGGAAAACTCGATTGTCAGTTCGAAACTCTTGGTGTTGATTACTTGACGTTGCATGGAGAACAAATTCATGGCCCTAGGGGAGTGGGAATTCTTCTTGTGAAACAAGGGATTCAATGCTCACCGTTGATTTTTGGAAGTGCGGATCAAGGAGGAATGAGGGCAGGTTCTATTCCTATGGCAAACTTAGCAGGAATTGCTTGCGCGCTTGAAGAAGCCATCGAAAATCGGGATTTCCTATGCACCGAAACGGCTCGGTTGAGAAATCAATTGGAAAGGGGAATTCTCAAAGGCTTTCCCTCTGCATCCGTTTGCTTTAAAAAACAAGAAAGAGTACCTCACTGCACTACAATTTTTTTTCCAGGCATTGCAAACGAATCTTTATTATTTTCCTTACATCGCAAAGGAATCTGCGCAACAATTGGAGGAGGAAATTTTCAACAACTCGGAATTCTTCTCTCTTCAGCAGGAATTCAACAACCACTCGCTAACCAGGCAATTTCCTTTAGTCTTTCTCGCTATACAACAGAAGAGGAAATAGAAAGAGCTATTCCACTGATTGTCGAATCTGCAAAAACTCTTTCTTCACTTTCTTACCCCTCTTTTTCAATCGCATGAGCTATACCACTCTTACACAACCATTTCCTTGGTCCCGTTACAGTAAAAAACTCGTAGCGAAAATCGATCGACCTCGATCGGTCGGAGTTTTTCAACAAGAGCAATCGGATGAAAGAGGAATGCGTTTAGCTACAGGAAGAGAAGGGTCGGTGGAAGAAGGAAACGGAATTTGTCTCTACTGGCTAGTCGATCCAGAAGATGGAATCATCGTCGATGCCAAATTCCAAATGTATGGCCAATCGGCTCTCATTGGAGCCGCAGAAATTGCTTGTGAATTAGTCATTGGAAAAAATTATGACCAAGCGGGAAGAATCACTGCTCATGTTATCGATCAACAAACGCGAGATAAGCCAGATATTCCCTCTTTCCCAAAGGAAACCGCTCCTCATCTCAACCTTGTGTTAGAGGCAATTGACAAAGCGGCTAAGCAATGCATGGACATTCCATTATCAACAAATTATGTCGCACCCCCAACACCCGCGGATATTGGAGAAGTAGTAGAAGGGGGGTATCCTGGATGGGAAGAATTGGGAAAAGAACAAAAAATCGCCCTCATCGAAGAGGTCATCGCTCGCGATATTCGGCCGTATATAGAACTCGATGCAGGGGGCGTCGAAATTAAAGATCTTCTGAACAACGGAAAAGAACTTTTAATCGCTTACAAGGGTTCCTGTACTTCCTGCTTTTCAGCTACAGGAACAACCTTGTCTTACATTCAACATGTATTGCGAAGCAAAATTCACCCCCACCTCACCGTCATTCCCGATTTATAGACTTTCTGTATTTACCCAAAAAGCGAGGTTTTGATTGTTGTTCTTATCTTCTTATAGAGCTCACTTCGTTGTATACTGTTCCAAATTTCGGTTGATATAATGGTCTTGGTCTTCTTAATCTTTGCCCATGTATCGTCCCGATTTCTCTGGATAAAGTCATCACCTAAAATACATAAAGCCAATCCTGTTAGGATTTTTAAAAGTGCGTTCGAAGTAGGGGATAAAACTGTTGCCAAGATAGTCACAGTACCAAGTGTTACGAATGCTCCTCCCACTAAACGAAAAGAAGCATTTGTTCTTTTGTCAGCAGAATTTTGCTTATCTCCACACTGTTTCCAATCATCCACCCGTTGTTCATACCAATTGTATATATCCTTGCGAAACTCTATTAAATAAGACTGCATATAATTCCTCCTATAAAAATATATTCCCTATTATTTTATATATAATTAATTGTTTGTCAATTTTTAAAAAAAATATTATTAACCATAACGTCAAAATTTATTTTAAAAATTATTCAATAAATTCACCTGCATAAAAAATGTGTGTGGTGTGATCTGGAAGACGAATGGTTACAGCACCATTGGATTCCCATGATTGAAATTCTCCATCGATGCATTGTTGGCCTGTTTGGAAACGGATCTTTTGCCCTTTGGAGTGATAAGAACGGGAAACAAAGCTCGAAAAGAACGGAGAAAACCCATCGACAAAAAAAGTTTGTAGATAAGACAAAAATTTTTTTTGTAAAGATTGCAAGATATTCTCTATAGAAAAAATTTTACCACTGACTACAAAGAGAGAAGTGGCAGGCCGATTGATTACAGAAAGTTGAATCGCGGTCATATTGATATTGATACCAATCCCACATACAATTCCTTTCTTATTTTCCACAGTAATTACTTCAGTCAAAATTCCCCCCATTTTTTTTTCTTCGAGCATCAAATCATTAGGCCATTTGATTTTGCAAAAAAAGGAAAGTTCTTCCAGAATTTCTACTACTGCGAGTGCGAGCAACTGCGGAATTTGCCCGATAGATAAAGAAACCGATTCGTCCCAAAAACAAAAAGTGGCATAGAGATTAGTATCGGGAGGAGACTCCCACTTGCGCTGCAAACGGCCTCTTCCTCCTGTTTGAGAAGAAGCTGTAATTACAGTCAATCCATCGGCAGCCCATTCATTGGAATGCAGTTTCGCCCAAGTGTTAGTAGAATCGATTACAGGAAAATGAATGTGCTTGGCTATATGATTTTTTATTATTTTCATGGTATGATCCAAAAATGATATGGAATTCTCGTTATCTTAGTCGCATGGATATTAGAGTCTTACCTGTGATGGTAGGACTCATGTTCATTAGCCTTCTTGTAACTTCTTCCTATAGTGCTAATCCCCCTATTGATTTTTCTGCAGAAGAAGGGTTTTTTACCCCCATTGCTCAGACGCAAATGCAATGGTTTTTGATTGGAACCGCAATGTATTTCTTTTGTGCGGGATTAGATTATAACAAATTGCGAGAATGGGCTTGGGTTCTATACGCCTTCATGATTGTATCATTAATTGGAGTTTTTTTTACAGATTCCATTCAAAAAGTCCATCGATGGTATCGAATACCGATCCTTAATGTCAGTTTTCAACCTTCGGAATGTGCAAAATGTATTGTCGTCATCACTTTGAGTTGGTTTTTAGAGAGACGAAGAGCCGTGGCGCATACCTGGAGCACTGCTTTTTACGCGATGCTCATCGTAGGAATTCCATTTATTCTCATTCTCAAGCAACCCGACTTAGGAACTGCGCTCGTCCTATTTCCAATTACTTTGGTCATGTTTTATTTTGGCGATTTGCGCAGGAGCATTATCCGATGGATGACGATTGTAGGAGGAAGTGCGTTAGTGTTAGTGACTGTTCTATTTTTGGGAATTGTTCCTCATGAAAGCCTCCGACCCTACGCAACAAAAATTCTCAAGGAATACCAATTTGATCGATTAAATCCATCCACCCATCACCAAAAAGCAGCTGCAACAGCAATCGCCATTGGAGGCTTGACTGGATCGGGTTGGCGAAAAAGTGAATTTAGTGGAAGAGGGTGGTTGCCAGCACCTTATACCGATTCGGTCTTTCCCGCATTCGGAGAAGAATTTGGCTTCATTGGATTATTTATATTACTGGCGCTTTACTATGCCTTGCTTTATTTCAGCTTTCAGGTCACAGCTGTTGCCAAAGATCCTTTTGGTCGTTTGCTATCCGCAGGTGTTTCCGTTTATCTCGCCATGCATATTCTTGTGAATATTGGAATGATGTGCGGCTTCCTTCCCATTACTGGAGTTCCTTTGGTTTTAGTTACTTATGGAGGATCATCCGTTTTGTCAACCATGATCGCTCTCGGAATATTACAAAGTATCTACAGTCGACGATTCATGTTCTAGTCCCCCAATAGGATGCGCAAACATTAGACCTCTTATATAACCCCTCCTCGTGCCCGCGTACGAGCCCGTGCCCCTACCCGAAAAAACTAACTTTCTGATGTTATATTTTTAGTAAGGTCGGGAATTGCTTATACGTATTGTGTCCATGTTAATCAAAATGGCTCGTAGGTAAGTTCGGGCAGGGGCACGGGCACGCACGCGGGCACACGAGAAGAGGTTATGCAAGAGGTCTAATGACGTTGGGGTTCTAAGCGATTTTTTGGTCGTTTCTTTTGATGATAGGAGGTTTTTTTTCAGTCACGCTTTCTTTTTCGATGAGAATTTCGGCAATGCTTGGATCGGAAGGAACCTCAAACATAAGTTCCTTCATGAGATTCTCCAAGATGAGTCGCAAGGCTCTGGCACCTGTTCCGGCTGAAATAGCTTGCTGTGCAACAGCCTCTAGCGCATCTGAGGTAAATTGCAGTTTCACATCTTCCAATTCAAAGAGTCCAATAAATTGCTTAATGACCGCATTTTTGGGTTCTGACAAAATACTGATCAAATCGGGAAGGGTGAGCTCATTGCAATTGGCAATGCTATTAAACCTTCCAACAAATTCGGGAATCATCCCAAATTGCACGAGATCTTCTGGTTGTACTTTTGCAAGCAATTGACTTTTCTGGTTGGGGTCGATTACTTCTCGATGAGAGCTATCAAAACCAATAGTTCCTTTTCCTAATCTTTTTGCAATAATTTTCTCTAAGTTGACAAAAGCTCCTCCCACAATAAACAAAATATTTTCTGTATTTACCTTGATGTATTCTTGATTGGGATGTTTTCTTCCCCCTTTAGGTGGGACATTGGCAATCGTTCCTTCTACAATTTTTAAGAGTGCTTGCTGTACTCCTTCGCCAGAAACATCTCGAGTAATAGAAACATTGGCTGTGGTACGATTAATTTTGTCAATTTCATCGATGTAAATAATCCCTTGTTCTGCCTTTGCGACATCATAATCAGCAGCTTGGAGTAAGCGAAGAATGATGTTTTCTACATCTTCTCCAACATAACCAGCTTCTGTTAAAGTTGTTGCATCGGCTATAGTAAAGGGGACATCCAATATGGAAGCAAGAGTTTTTGCAATTAATGTTTTTCCAGAACCAGTAGGTCCAAATAACAATACATTTGATTTACTAAACTCAATGTGATGCGGATCCTTATTTTTAGAACGGATTCTTTTATAATGATTATAGACCGCTACGGAAATCGTTTTTTTCGCACTCTCCTGGCCAATAATATATTCATCGAGTTTTTGTTTGATTTCTTTAGGCTTGAGGATTTTAAAGTCATAGCTGGCAGGGGCCTTCTTATCTAAAATTCCCATACAAAGTCGTACACATTTGTCGCAAATGTAGACATTAGGGCCGGAAATCAATTTGTCTACCGCTTCTTCTGTTCTGCCACAAAACGAGCAACTTGCCAGATCTTTTGGTGTAGATTTTTTACTCATATGCAAAACAGGCTCTTATTTTTCCGTTTTTTTGGGGACAATCACTTCGTCAATTAAACCATATTCTTTCGCTTCTTGCGGACTCATGTAAAAATCTCTTTCCGAATCGCTTGCAATCTTTGAAATAGGTTGTCCTGTGCACTGAGACATGATGTGATTTAGTCGCTCTTTTAGATAGAGAATTTCATTTGCTTGTAACAAAACATCTGCCGCAGTTCCTCCCACGCCCCCATGAGGTTGGTGGGTCACGATTCTACTATTGGGTAGAGCAAAACGTTTCCCTTTTGTCCCTGCTGCCAATAAAAGGGCTCCTACCGAAGCTGCTTGTCCAATACAATACGTATTGATATTGCAGCCTATGTATTGGATAGTGTCAAAAATCGCAAGCCCAGCTGTAATATAACCACCGAGCGAATTAATATAGATGTGAATGTCTTTCTTTGGATCTTCCATTTTCAAAAATAACAATTGTGCTACGACAACATTTGCCATTTGATCATCGATTTCTCTTCCAAGAAAAATAATCCGATCTACCAACAGTCGAGAATAAATATCCATGGAGCGCTCACCCCGTCCTTTATCTTCAATTACATAGGGTGTAAGAGAAGCTCGAGGTCTTTGACTTCGATCATCGTATAGCATGATTGATCCTTCTTAAATTAAGTGGTTGACTGATCAACCAAGAAATCTTTAATTTTATTGTCCAACGCAATGTCGCGTAACTTTTTTCTTAAGTTAGCTTGGTCATCATCTTTTAGGTCAGATAAACTCAATGACCCTACCCCAGCTTGCATCAATCCTAGTTGGTGCAACATCTCTCTAGAAACATCTTCTTCTGTTACAGTAATGCCATATTCTTTTTCAATGGTTTTAAATAAGAAATCGGCATGAAGTTTTTGTAAGCTGTTTTTTTCAATGTACTCTACCCATTCGGGTTGATCAATTTCGTTTCCTTTTCCAGCTGCATGCAACTTTTCTTTGTAATCTTCCAGAAATACGGAGCGATAATGATCAATATAAGAACGGGGGAAGTCCATTGGGAATTTTTCCATAAGAAGGAGGAGAATTTGATCGACATGTCTCATCTTTGCTGTTTCATAGGTGCGATCGTTTAATTGCTTATACAGCTTTGTTTTCAATTCTTCAATGGTTGTCAGACCCACTTTTTTAGCGAGTTCGTCATCGATAGGAGGAAGAATGCCCTGATAAATACCTCCAATTTTTCCGTGAAAAGGAGTGGAAGGTACACTCGAATTGTTTGGATCGTTTTTCGTAATCCCTTTAATTAACTCACCCGTTGTTTTTCCTTGGATCACATCGATAAGCCATAACGGCATTACTTTCTCGTTTACTTGTATTCTCTTGTTTTCTGCAATAACTCGGGGTTCTTCTTCTTCGAGAGTCAAATCTAAGTCTATATAGTCGTTTTCCAGTACTCCCCTATCATTGACTTCCTCAAATGTCATAAAGCGATGTAAAAAATCATGGAATGCGTATTCTCGTTCTTCTTCTGTAATGACTGGTGGAGTAAATGGAGGAATGTGCATTTCTTTGAAATCTATTGTAGGGAGAACAGGGCGTTGTTCAAATTCTAAAATAAAATGAGCTCCTTTTTCTCTACTGCATTCCTTGACAATCGGCCGTTCCCGAATTCCTTGTCGTAGCGGATAGATTCCTGTTAGGTCTAAAGCTTCGTTTATTCCCACTTCCAGTACGACTTGGACAAATTCTGATTGGATGGAAGAAGCATACTTATCCAAAAGGAGTGCATTAGGTGCTCGTCCTTTGCGAAATCCAGGTATAGAGATTTCTTTTTTAATCTTTTGCACGGCCTTCGTATAAGCCGCAGCTGTCCCTTCTGGTTGCACCCAAATTTCCAATTTCACTTGACAATGGGGTAATTTGGTTACTTGCACTGTAACAATTTCGCTATTTTTTGTTTCAATAGCAATGTCATCGGGGTTTGTCGTCATATATTTTGGCATTCTTGGTTATATAGCGGGTGATGAGGTTCGAACTCACGACCCTCACGTTGGCAACGTGATGCTCTACCGCTGAGCTACACCCGCATGTTCAATTCTAAAAACTCAGGTTAATAACTATAGAAGATATAGAATTTTTTCAGCAAGGGCAAACATCCGTTTTCAATGAGAGTTTTGTTTTAATTGAGTTATTCTTTTGAAAAAGGTAAAAGGGAAATACAATTTGTTGGAGAAATTTTTTGAAAAATTCACCCCTTCAGTTTCGAGAAGAATGATGCTAAACTTTCGGAAGCTTAAACACGAATTTTCCCCCGCCATCCTAAAAGAAGGAAAGGTTTTATACGACAGCCAGATGGTTGTTTTCATCAAAATTATCGATTTAAAATCAAATATCATTCGGTTTGGATGCCGAGTAAAAGGCACTTACGATCATTGTTATGAATCGGAAATTGAAGTGGATCGGCAAGAATCTATTGTGACTGATTCAGATTGTGATTGTACATATAAGTATGATTGCCAGCATTTGGCAGCCGTTCTCTATTTTTTAGAATCCCACTACAACGAACTCCTTGTGGCGTATTCGAAAGAAACGGATATTGAAAAAGTGGTAAGTAGAACCGACCAAGAAAAAGAGCATTTGCGAAAAACCCTTATGGAAGCAGAAACAAAAGAACATGCTCGCCAAGATAAAAAATTCCAAAAAGAGTTGTTAGAAGAATATATCTATGCTTCAGAGGTACTCGGGCAATCTCCTTTTTTCCTGCCGGAAGAAGATGTCGTGCAAGATAAAGCTGAACTCGCTCTCCTATACAATTTTATCCAACCCAAGGGGGAAGAAACGCAAGTTGAAATCCAATTAGCCCTTCGCCTTCCCTCTAGATCAAAATCACTTCATATTTCTCAAATAAACCTTTTTATAGAAGCAATACGGTATAACGAAGCAGTCTATATTGGAAATAAAAGGTACTATTTTTCTTTACAGTCATTTGATGAAGCAAGTGCCGCTATTCTAAAATTGGTGATTGATTCTGTCCGATTTCCAGAAATAAAAAATGAAAAACAACAAAGAATGGCGTGGCTTGATTTAGAATCTTTTGGAGCTATTTTAGCAACCTCCTACGAAATAACACAATCTCAAGTATCAGGCATTTTTCCTATTCATGGAAAGAATAATGACTTGTGTCAGTTGCCGTGCCTATACCACGGAACGATCGAGGAGCCATTACATACCTCAATGATGCCTGTTACACTTTGTTTTGAATTGGATTATCTCGAAGTTCCAACCCCAAAAATACTTTTAAAGCCACAAATTGCAGTGAAGAATAAAGTCATCCAAACGGAGGAAGCCATCGTATTCGAATCTTCCAAACCGGGGATTATTTTTGAAAATATCTACCACCCTTTTCACTCTTCTATCAAAAGAAAGCATTTGCGCTCCTTGCCAACCATTCGAAATATGACAATTCCACAACCTTTATTTGGAACTTTCGCAGAAAATTCTTTATCTGAACTGAGTCGATTTGCAGAAATTTCTAATAAAGAAATTATTGAACGATTTACCACTCTTCCCTTTGTGGAACAGGTCAAAGCCGAATGCGATATTCATTATCTCAATGGCGAACTAGAAGCATCGCTCAATTTTGTGTATGGAAAAATAAAAGTTCCCGCAGCCTCTTCTCAATTGAATGCCAAACAAATCACAAGTTTTGTTACAGAAGAAGGAATTCTTGCAAGAAATTTGACGGAAGAACAACAAATCATCGACATTCTTTTTTCAGACTTTATCTATAACCCTTCTCAGGGAACATACTCAGCCAAAAATGAGAAAAAAATTGTCGAATTTATGACAGAAGTCATTCCGGCACATCAAGATCAGGTCAAATTTAACTGTCCAGAAAATTTACTCGATCAATTTATCTATGACAACTCTACTTTTACCTTGCGTTTGCGAGAGACTGAAAGAATAGATCTATACGAAGTCGAAATACAGGTAAATGGGTACTTACAGGGATTGACCATCGATCTTTTATGGGACTGCTTGAGTTCAAAACGAGCTTTTGTAGAGCTTTCTACAAAAGGAGCTCGAAAAAAAGTGAAAGGAGAATCGCATCGAAATCCTCACAAGGTACTTGTCCTTGATCTAGAAAAATTAGCTCCCGTCGTACAAATTTTAGATGAATTAGGAATCAATCGTCTAGACAATCATATAGAACGACGTCCTTTATGGAGTCTTGCAAGTCTGAATATAGAGCAATACAAAGGATTGCCCATTGAATTTTCGATTACTCCGAAATTGCAAGAAATCCAGCTCCAAATGCTTGGAAAAATTCCTTATGAATCTTTCGAAATACCGACAAGCATCCAAGCCTCCTTGAGAAACTACCAAGTAGATGGAATTCGATGGCTAGATCGCCTTCGTTGCATGCATTTAAATGGCATTTTAGCCGATGAGATGGGGCTTGGAAAAACATTGCAAGCAATCACGACTTTAACGCAATTCAGAAATACAGGACAAAAGTTCCATTCAATCGTCGTATGCCCCACTTCTTTAGTATATAACTGGAAAGAAGAATTTAATAAGTTCAACCCAGAATTTAAAGTGTTGCCAGTCGATGGCAATCCAACGCAGAGGAAAAAACTATTAGATGAGATCGATCAATATGATGTGATCATTACTTCTTATACTTTATTGCAAAAAGATATTGAATTTTATAAGACAATCGCATTTGGCTATGCGATCTTAGACGAAGCACAGCACATCAAAAATCGAACCACTCGAAATGCCCAATCAGTGAAAATGATCCAAGCTGCTCATCGACTGATTCTCACTGGGACACCTATTGAAAATTCCCTTGACGAATTGTGGAGTTTATTTGACTTCTTAATGCCTGGTCTCCTCAGTTCTTATGACCGCTTTGTGGAAAAATATATTCGACAATCCAATACCACCCCAGTAGGAAAGAATCTGGACAACCTAAGACAAAAACTGGCTCCTTTTATTCTTCGCAGAATGAAACAAGATGTTTTATCTGATTTGCCTCCCTTATCAGAAATTGTGTATCACTGTCATCTATCCGAAGTCCAACAACAACTGTACCGCTCGTACGCCGCTTCTGCTCGAGAAGAATTGTCTCAGCTTGTAAAAAAAGAGGGATTTGACCGCGTGCAAATTCATGTATTGGCCACTCTCACTCGTCTCAAACAAATTTGTTGTCATCCAGCAATATTTGCCAAGGACCGGGCAGAAACAGGAGACTCTTCAAAGTACGATATGCTTCTCGAATTATTACAGACACTGATTGAGGGAAAACATAAAACGGTTATCTTTAGTCAATATACCCGGATGTTGAGCATCATGCGAGAAGACCTTCAAAGACAAGGGATTCGATTTGAATACTTAGATGGATCCAGTAAAAATCGCTTGAGTATAGTAAAAAAATTTAATGAAGACCAAAATATTCCTATTTTTTTAGTTTCTTTAAAAGCAGGAGGTTCTGGACTTAATTTAGTCGGAGCTGATACAGTTGTCCTCTACGATATGTGGTGGAATCCTGCGATAGAAGATCAAGCCGTCCGCCGAGCCCACCGGTATGGGCAAAAAAAATCAGTTTCTTCTTATAAACTTGTCACCCTGAACACCATTGAGGAAAAAATCTTAGAGCTACATAAAAGAAAACGGACATTGGTCAAAGAAGTCGTCAGTAATGATGAAGACATGATGAAAAAATTGACTTGGGAAGAGGTGTTAGAACTACTCCAAACTTAAAAAAAAATGACAAACAAACAACAAAGCGGGCCTGGCGCTCGATTCAATCGCTATTATTCTGCAGCATTGGGAAAACTCAACCGCTTTCGTGGAGTATTCGCTCCCCATATTGGAATAGATCTTGGTACTGCCAATACACTTGTCTATGTCAAAGGAAAAGGAATTGTATTATCGGAACCGTCGGTTGTTGCAGTTGATTCCTCGACAAATGAAGTATTAGCTGTCGGTCATCCAGCTAAAGCAATGCTTGGAAAAACGCCTCGCAAAATCCATGCCGTCAGGCCTATGAAGGATGGTGTGATTGCTGATTTTGAAATCGTTGAGGGAATGCTTAAGGCCCTTATTAGACGAGTCACTCCCTCTAGAAGTATGTTTAGACCTAAGATTTTGATTGCCGTCCCTTCTGGAATCACAGGGGTGGAGAAAAGAGCTGTGGAAGATTCTGCTCTTCACGCAGGGGCGCAAGAAGTATTTCTCATTGAAGAACCAATGGCGGCAGCTATCGGGGTGAATCTTCCGGTGCATGAAGCATGCGCTAGCATGATTATTGATATTGGCGGTGGAACGACAGAAATCGCAATCTTGTCTCTAGGTGGAATTGTCGAGTCTCGCTCTTTGCGGATTGCCGGTGATGAATTTGATGAGTGCATCATCAATTATATGCGACGAACCTACAATTTGATGATTGGCCCAAGAACGGCAGAAGAAATTAAGATTAACATTGGTTCAGCTTATCCTCTGGGGAACGAGCTGGAAATGGAAGTGCGTGGTCGAGATCAGGTGGCAGGACTTCCGGTAACGAGAAGTATCAATTCGGTAGAAATTCGAGATTGCTTAGGAGATACCCTGCGCGCAGTGATTGATGCAACAAAATCCACCCTAGAGAAATGTCCTCCAGAATTAGCCGCGGATTTAGTGGAAAGAGGAATGGTTCTTGCTGGTGGAGGGGCCTTGATTAAGGGATTAGATAAGGCTCTTATTAAAGAAACAGGGCTACCTGTCATTATAGCTCCCAATCCTTTATTGGCTGTGTGTTTGGGAACAGGTAAGGCATTGGAATATTTAGATAAATTCAAAAAAAGAAAAGCTCTTTGAACTTTGCGTTTCTCATATGAAGCATACGTTATTATCGCAATGGATTTCAGAGATGGCTGCTCTCTGCGAACCCAATTCCATCCATTATTGTGACGGCTCTTTAGAAGAATATCATCATCTTTGTCAGCAGATGATTTCACAAGGGACGTTTATTCCTCTTAACAACAAATTGAGACCAGATAGCTATCTCTGTCGATCAGATCCTCACGATGTTGCTCGAGTGGAACATCGAACTTTTATTTGCAGTCAAAAACAAGAGGATGCAGGTCCTACAAATCATTGGATTGATCCGGAGGAAATGAGAGCTAAGCTCAAGCTGTTATTTCAAGGGTGTATGCGTGGAAGAACACTATATGTCATTCCCTTTTCCATGGGTCCGCTTGGCTCTCCTTTATCAGCGTTAGGAGTTGAACTTACAGATTCCCCTTATGTAGTTTGCAGTATGCGAATCATGACAAGAATGGGCAATCCAGTATGGGAACTCTTACAAACACATGATTTTGTTCCTTGTATACATTCGGTGGGAATGCCCTTAAGCAAAGAAATACAAGATGTCCCGTGGCCTTGCAATGACGAAAAGTACATTGTTCATTTCCCTGAAAGTCGCGAAATTTGGTCTTATGGAAGTGGCTATGGAGGAAACGCCTTATTGGGGAAAAAATGTTATTCTCTCCGCATTGCTTCTGTCATGGGAAGAGAGGAAGGGTGGCTTGCGGAACATATGCTCATTATGGGAGTGACAAATCCATCTGGTGAAAAAAAATATTTTGCTGCTGCTTTTCCAAGCTCCTGTGGAAAAACGAATCTTGCAATGATGACTCCTTCAATTCCTGGATGGAAAGTGGAAACAGTTGGCGATGATATTGCATGGATGCGGTTTGGAAAAGATGGACGTCTCTATGCCATTAACCCAGAAGCTGGTTTTTTTGGAGTGGCCCCAGGCACTTCTACAACATCTAATCCGAACGCAATGCTCTCGCTCAAAAAGAACGCCATTTTTACCAACGTAGCCTTAACCGATCAACAAGATGTTTGGTGGGAAGGAATGACAAAAACCCCTCCCTCTCACGCCATTGATTGGTTGGGAAAAGCATGGACTCCTGAATCTCACGAAAAATCTTCTCATCCCAACTCTCGCTTTACAGTATCTGCACAGCAATGCCCTTCTATTGATTCTGATTGGGAAAATCCCCAAGGAGTTCCTATCTCCGCAATCATTTTTGGGGCAAGACGATCCACAACGATCCCTTTGGTCTGTGAATCTTTCAATTGGCAGCACGGTGTTTTTTTTGGAGCCTCCATGTGCTCTGAATCGACTGCCGCGGCAGAAGGAAAGCCGGGAGAATTGCGACATGACCCTTTTGCTATGCTTCCATTTTGTGGCTACAATATGGGAGATTATTTTACACACTGGCTGGCAATGGGAAAGGAAAAACAAGAGAGTCTATTGCCGAGAATCTATGCTGTAAATTGGTTCAAAAAAAATAGCAAAGGTGACTATCTATGGCCAGGATTCGGTGAAAATAGCCGAGTATTGCAATGGATCTTTGAACGGGTTTCTGGAAAAGGAGACGGACAAAAAACCCCTATTGGATATGTTCCAACTCCAAATGGACTGAATATAGATGGTCTCACCGTAACCCCACAAGAAATGAGCAATTTACTAGAAGTCAATCGAGAAGTATGGCTACAAGAACAGAAGGAAATGAAAAACTATTTTACCTTATTTGGCAATCGATTTCCTCCTGAATTAGCAGAAGAATTGACAGCATTGGAAGCAAGGTTACATGAGCTCTGATCCCAGTGTCTTTACAAAAAAAATTCATCGCCTTAGCATTGCTCTTCTTGCAAGCGGGATATTAAATATTTCCGTCTTGACTTTACTTCTGCATTGGGCTTTGAGAGAACACCCCCCCACTCCTTATTGTGAAGGAAAACCTGCCACCCTTGAGCAACAGCAAATCCCTTTGGCAGATCAGCGAGGATGCGCAGAAGTACTTCATCAATTGATGGGACTTTCTTTCTCACAACTCATCCAATCTTTGTCTCACACACAACTCATTGAAAATGGATATGCCGAAAGAGATTTGGCTCTCGCTTGTCTTGTGGCATTTCACCATTTTGATATAGAACGTGCTTTGCCAAAAAACATACAACCGCAACAAAAACGTTATCTGGCTTGGAAGGGAAAAAATCAAACAACGCCCAGCACTCTTATCGTCTACCCAGATCTTTCAGAAAAGCAGTATGAATTATTAAATCAATTTGCAAAGACAGAGCATTGGCCATTGACCTCGGAAGGTCTTTTTATCGCTCTTCTAGAAAATAAAAAGAATGACCAACAAGACAAAAACCTTGAAGATACTTTCCTACTTACACCAGAATTTTGGTCAATCGAGCTCCTTTTTAATCATCCAGAACATCGAATAGACAAACAAGACATCTTAGATCTTCTCCTTGAAGGGACATGGTCAATGATTAAGCAATTCCACGATCAACAAAAACGGTCCTTAGATACTTCAATTGCTCGTCGTCAAAAATTTCTTCTCGATTATGTAAAAAAAGGAGGAAGAAAAGGAGCTACTTTGTTGTTAAATACAGAATGGGACTTTATCGTAAAAAAATTGGATGATGAACAAGTGATAGCGATTTTGCATACGATGCCTGAATCTCCTCAAAGTAATCGCTTTGCAAAAGAAATGTTAGCAAGTCCTCGAGGCACTGAAGTATGGCAAAAAGCTTCTCAATGGCTATTTAGGCAAGCGGGAGAATTTTCTCCTAAAGAATGGAATTATGAATTTGTATTGGCCAAATTCCTCCCAGAAAAGCCAAAGATAGAGCTCATCCCTAAACCAATCCCTCCACAAGCAAAAGCCAAAAAAGTAGAACTTCCTCTTCCAAAAAAAGGAACGTCTTCTTCTTTCGCTTTTCAAAAAAGTAAACAGATAGAGAAAAAACCAACTGAAAAATATGTAGTCCAACAGGGGGATTCCTTATGGAAAATCGCCTCCCTCTATGCCATCAAAGTCGATGATTTGAAAAATATAAATGGTCTCCGCTCAGATTCTTTACATCCAGGGATGATTCTCAAGATCCCTAAGAAAAAGACGTAAAAAACAAGGTCCTTTTCTGGTGTCGTTGTCACCCTTGGTGTCTTTTTATATTGCATAGTTCGAAAAAGCTCATTATAACAAAAGTATAAACAGAGGAGAAAGAGAAGGAGAAAAATGAACGCCAATGATCCTAATGAAAAAAAAGACTCCATAAAAAAGGGAGCAAATCGAATGGGGGATTCTGCAAAAACAAATGGGGAATCAAACGGCAAACACACCTATTCCAGCGACCCTTCTGATTATTCGTATGGAAATAAAGTATCTCCTAATGAGCCTTCTCCTAGTAATAATAGTCAATCGAATAGGAAGGAAAACATGAAAACAGATCGAGATTTTCGGGAATCAAATCGGACGGATGATTTCTATCACTATGTCAAATCAAATAAGCAACAAACCATTACGTACATTCTCTTAGCTCTTGGGTTGCTTTCCCTATTGATTTTTGATCCTCTATTTGGAGGACTCGTAATAGGAATGGTTGCCGGTTATTATTTTGCTTCGGAAATTGTCCATTACTTTCGAAATTTCAACCAAATTTTCTCAGGAAATAATCGGATTCGATCTGTCGTATTGGGTGCTCTTCTATTGGGATTCTTTATCGCAGCACCAGGCATTTTCATTGGAGCTGCCATCGTCGCCCTATTCAGGCATGTTGTCCAAGGACCTAATCGCCCTTAAGCCCCAATCTTAAAGGCTCTACCAGAGAAAGGGATAAAACGTTGTGGCGGTGGAGTGGGCCTTAGGCTGTGTATCGCATTTTTAAAAAATAAGAAGGCTTCTTTCTGTATCCTACAGAGAATCGCCCTACCTGCTCCCAAGATGCCTAATTGTCTGAAGCGATATCTAATAAACATTGGCCAACTCATTCCATCAACGCACTTATTCCAAATGGAATTGACTAGTACAGAGATTGCTCTAAGTCGACAAGCAACTATATAGGATGGAAGCCCTGTTTCTTCCTGAAAAGAATATATATTTTCGGCGATCTGTTTTTCTGTTTGAAGGGGGTGTAATCTCTTTGCTTCCAGGATAGCAACATGTATGCCGCGTAGCTGTCTCCTATACTGCCTAGTAAATGGGCTTAGCATGTTTTGTATCGTGGATAAATCCGAAAATATGTCCATTTTGGCCAAACTATCATAATTTTCAATCCTTGATTCAACTTCTGCAAGAGAATTGCGCAGAGACGTTAACTCTCTGCTAAGAGGTCCAAAAAAAATTCCCATATTTTCTCTATTTATTAATTAGTGTTATTACCTACTTTACTAGTATATACTTTTTATTATGAAAAAACAATCTAAAAATTAATTACGCTGAAAAACAAAAAATTTATCTTAATTATATACGTAATGCCTTAATCTTTTCTTAATAATATAATTTTTTAGAAGACGAAACCGAGAAGATCAAAATCCGGTAGGAGGGTAGATGGTGAGAATAATTTACATGGATTGGACCTTAGGCAAAAAACTATTAACGCAGAGGCGCGGCGTCGGGGAGACGCGGAGAGAGGATTATAGTTTTTCTCTGCGTTTCTCCGTCTCCTGCGCCTCTGCGTTTCAATCATGCTCTTTTGTGAGGATTCACACTCATCTACCATCTTACTCAAAATCCTTTACTATCTATTGTTCTTGATTGCTATTGATTTTGATTCTCTATTTGGAGGATTAGTAGTTCCTTAAAGCTGGATCATTTAACCTGCCGGCCTTCACCGGAGAAAGGGATAACACGTTGTGCAGAGTGATGAGTAATCCGACTCATTATATACGCTTCTGGACAGATTATCTCTAACAAAGACCGTGATCGCCTTTCCGACTCGATAGATAATTGATTGGATCGGTTTTCTGCAAACGAATAACCCTCTCCAGAAAATGGTCGCCAAAAAGATCTTGGTCTTTCCGGAGCTATATCACCTCTAAAGAATACAAGAACTTCTCTCTGTATTCTACGAAGTATCGCCAAACTTCCCCCCGAGAAGCCTAATGTGCGGAATCGACATATAATAAAAAAGATCCAACTTGATCGGTCTACGATCTTATCGAAAATAGAGCGCGTTAACACACGTATTTCTATAATCCGACAAGCAATAATTGGAGTAGTATCACCACCTTGTTCAATAGAATGGTATAGGTCCGCAGTAATCACTTCTTCTGGTAGGTGAGAATTATTTCTCTTTAGATTTTGAATAGTGTTATGTACGGCTCCTATCTGATTCCCATATGTATGAGTCAACCGACTTACTTCATCACGTATTTTAGTAAGAAAAATGTGAAGTATTATGATTCGGGTATCGCTATCACAATTCTCAATGTTTGACTCAATTATCCCAAGAGAATCGCGTATCGAAGATAAGTTGTCTACAAGCCCATTGTTTATAGAATTGATTTGCATAATTTTCTCTAGTTATGAAGTAATAGTACTATATATGCTTTCTTATTACAAAGAATATAAAAAGTGATTTTTTTTGATAAAAAAAATTATTTTAATATATCGTTAGCGTAGCGTCTTAACCCTTCCTTAATGATGTCGACCATTTCGATTTTAGAAGGACAGACGAAACTGGGAAGGGCAAAATCTTCGCTATCTACTTCGAGAAGGCCGAGTTCCACGGCAAGATCGTAATCTTCTGCCATGACTGCCCTGACTAGGGGCATAGTAGGAATGTGAAGAGGAACTACATCATCGTACAATGTGCTATCGATGAAGGCTCTATGTTCCCCATGTTGATTGGTTGTGAAGAAATATTTTTTCTTTGGATTTGGAAACAAACCAGACAAGTAAGCTCCGCTAAATGTGTATTTATTAGCTCCAGCTCGAAAAAAATGGAGAAATTCTCTTTTGGTATTTTCAGGAATCGCACAAACAACTGTATCATCAAATCCAAGGAAATTTTCTCCCTGCACCTCATGTCCCATGAGAGGATCTCCTGAAATCAACTGTACCGGTTCTTGTTTGATTCTTCCCGCTGTTAAAGCAGAAATGGGGTACCCTTCTCTGGCTATGAAGAATCCCGTTTTCCCTTCGATGATACCGGGACCTCCAATTCCAATGACGCGGGATACAAAGTAGGTTCCATGCTGCAAAAAAAACCCGATAGAAATGACATCATGGACGGTGAGTGTCCAAATGACATCTTCTGGAGAAGTAATGGGATCGATTCGTTCAATATGAAGGGAGACATTTCCTATTGGATGAGGGCCTTGAGCCGTGTGCTTTTCTCCTTTTGCTTCAGTGAAAGATTGGCATTCCGTTCCTTCTCTATATACGAGATGAACAGTACCCTCTGTGAGTTTTGCGAGTGCTTCCATACCTAATTCAAATTCTTTTTCATACCCAACTACTTGCAATTCGGGAGGAGGAGTAAAAGGAGCCGATTCAATCGCTTTCACAAATATGCTTCTTGGCTGCACATGAGGATTTGCAAGCACATTGAAAGGACGCTGTCGAATATGGGCGAATAATCCACCGAGCAAAAGACGCTCTACCAACTCCTGTCGAGACATGGATTGTAAAGGGGGAATGGTGTGTTGTTCTTTCTCTTCTTCTTGTGCCACCTCAATGACAATGGCGAGTAATCTCCTTTTGATTCCTCTTCGTATCTCTCTGATGATACCTCCCGCTGGTGAAACAAAAAAGCGGCCGGGACACTCTTTATCCTCAACAAGAGGCTGGCCTATCTTTACAGGTTCATCCAATCGAACAAGAACTTTGAATTTCAATTCATCAAATAAAGAGAGATCAAGTCCTATATGAAAACGGTGAGAGGGTCTTTGGAAAGGTTTTGGAATTCCAGAAGGAGCTCCAGTAATTGGAATATCCAACCCTTTTGTTATTTTGATGTTTGTCATACTATAAAACTACAGAATGACCTTTTTTAGTGAAACTCCTTTCTTTTTAAGCCGTTCTTGGTTAATTTATAGCTCTTCTGTAACTGCTATGTATTCCTAGAGACTTGTTTCGATTTTCCCTTATTTTTGTTTTCTTTCTTTTTTATCTGACGAGTATTCTCTATGCAGAAGAGCTCGAAAAATCAGAGTCCAGTATATTGCACGATTTACTGATCGTAAATTATTGGAATAAAAAACTTAACGAACGCTTTCCCGTTACATATAATCACTTGCTGCAAGGCGGATATTTTAGCATGCCTTCTGCCAGAATGGGACAGGAAGGAGAAGTCTCTTTTGGATACGGGTATGTTCCTCCTTACATTCTGTACAACGCTCGATTCCAATTGACCGATTTCTTAGAAATTTCTGGCAACTATAGAATTTTTAAGGGAATAGCAGATCCTATATTGACTTGTCATGGCTTTGGCGACTTTTCCGATAAAGGAGCTAACCTTAAAATCTCTTTATTTAATGCGGAAATAAGTCGTTATGAATTGCCTGGAGTGGCCATTGGTCTGGAAGATTTCATTGGTACAAAAGCATTCCATGCCTATTATCTTGTCCTGACACAAGTTTTTCTCAAGCAGAATCTGGAAATTTCGTTTGGATATGGGGCCAATAGAATTCGGAAATGGTTTGGAGGTATGGTATGGATGCCATTTCGCCACTCTCCCTGGTCTTATTTAGATCCACTCTCTATCGTATTTGAATATGATGCAATTCCTTACAAAGATGAAACCATCGAAAGGCATCCTGAAGGAAGAGCGAAATATACTCCTTGGCAATTTGGTTTAAAATATCGATTATGGGATTCCATCGATCTTTCCGCAGCCTATATTCGAGGAGATCGCTTTGCTTGCACCATTTCCACTTTTTATAACTTTGGGACTTCTAAAGGACTTCTTCCCAAAATTCACGATGTCTTACCTTATCGAGCACCAGTCAATGTGGAACCTATAGGAAAAATGCGGCCCCCTGATGCTGTCGTGCAAGAATTCATTTTTACTTTTCGAGAACAAGGGTTTGATGTGTCAGAAGTATGGCTTACCGATGAAGGGGATCGAACCACCTTACGCCTTCGAATCACCAATTTGGTCTATCGAGAAGAAAAAAATATGCGAGACCGAATCAACGCCATTGTGAGTTCATTGGTACCAGATAACGTGGATGATATTATCGTTACCATTGACGCCTTAACCATTCCGATACAAGAGTTGCGTTACGAAGCAGCCTATCTTCGGCTGTACCGCTTTGACGATATTGGAAAATATGAACTACAAATCTTAACTCCATGGAAAGAAGCCTCTTCACCCGGCGTATATAATTCTGCTCTCCTATTTAAAAAACAGTTGGAATGGTGCAATCTCGAATTATTACCTAAAACTAATACTTTATTTGGAAGCGCAAGTGGCAAGTTTAAGTGTGCTCTTGGCCTCTCGTTGAATATCAACGGTTTTTTACAGAATACCATCTATTATTCCATTAGTTTAGGGTATTATTTTTTTTCCTATCTCAAAAAAGTGCACGATGTAGACCAATTAAACCCCTCACAAATCATTAACGTTCGAAGTGATATTACCAATTATTATAAACAACGGGGCGTTACCGTTGATGAAGCCTATCTAGAAACAGTACAGAACTGGGGGAAAGGGTTCTACAGCCGCCTAGCCATTGGATTATTCGAAAGAGAATACGGAGGAGTCGCCAATGAATGGTTGTATTTCCCCGTACAATCTTCTTGGGCAATTGGAGTGGATTTTGCATTATTAAAAAAAAGAACTCCGCACGGAGTCGATTTTACCAGCAAAATTCGGCAATTGCATGGATTTACTCCTCACTATAAAAAATTTGTTGGTTTTCAGTACTTCTTAAATCTCTATTATGACTGGAAGGACACAGGATTGAATTGCAAAATGAGCATTGGTAAATTTCTTGCCAATGATGTGGGGGTGCGAACCGAGCTTGCTCGTTATTTCCCAAGCGGTTTACAACTCGGAATTTGGTATACCTACACGAATGCACACGACGTCATCAACAATGAAGTCTATCACGATAAAGGAATTTTCTTTTCCGTTCCTCTCGATATTTTTTATACCAAAACCAGCCGATCTCGATGGGGATATGGAATGTCTGCTTGGCTCCGAGACGTCGGGGTCACTGCCGCCACCGGAGGCAATTTGTATGAACTCATCAATCAAGAGAGGCAATGAACCTATCCCATTAAAGGAATCTGTTCTAAAACTGCCGCGCCAGGAATTATAAAACTATTTACCTATCAAGTTTTTCGGTCCATACTCTTACCAATACTTGAATTCAGAGACACTGCTGTTCTTTTCGTTTTCTCTGTGCCTCTGCGGACTCTGTGGTTATTAAAATTTACCACAGAGCACACAGAGGCACAGAGAAAACGAAAAGAACCAACTTCCGCAACGCTTCTAAGGACACCAAAGATACTAAAATTTTTTAACTAATTGATGATAATAATGGTTTATGATATAGTTTACCTTATATTTTAATTTATTAAGCAAAGAAAATAATAATGGCTATTTCTTCCACAAATTGGCGCTTGGTTCCATTGTTGATACCTGCAGTTGAAAAGAGAACTTGCAATTTGGATCACGATCTCTTAACAAATCGTGTGGGAGCGGTAGGAGCGATCGCTTTTGCGCTTCTCACCGCTGCATTTATCCTACAAATCAATGTTTTTTCCCCTTTTACACCATTTTTTCCCATATCAATGTGTGTGATTGCCACTATAGCAATACCCATTCTCGTTTTAGATCATCTAAAGTCGGGGTGGGTCGCGGATCAGAAAGCTGTCAATGAATACCTCACCCTACCCTACCCCTCAAAATCAGCTACCGAGCGGATTTCCCAGAATCTTTCCGCCGCAAAACTGTTAGTATCCCAAGCAAAAAAGGAAAACAACTGCGCAGAAATTTTAAACAAAGAGCACCAAGAGAATGGCCATTTATTGGATCGTTGTGATTATCAATATTCGATGACTTCTGATGTATTTAAACTCCTCGTCAGCAATGGAGCTGATCTTTCCTCAAAGGATGAATATGGAACATCTTATTTTAGAAGGCTTGTTACAAGCAAAGAAAACGTAGCGTATGAACGTCTAGAATGGGTAGTAAACGAAAAAATAGTTAAACCAAGCCATCTTGATAAAGAAGAACAGGTGTTGTGTTGGCTATCTGTAAATAACGAAGACACAGGACAACTCTTAGTGCAAAAGGGTTTTAATCCAAATATAGAAAGCCCTCATAAAGATGGTGAACTGGCTTTAGTGAGGTTGGCAAAAAGACTAGACAACCCCACTCATGAGATACAAAACCGTGTGAATATACTCAACTCTTGTATACAGGCATACCACAAAAAGATCTCGGAAAATAACAATTAGAGCGTGTCATCAATTGATAAATAAAGGTTTATTATCAATTGATGACACGCCCTAACTAATTGACGATAATAATTGGTTATGATATAGTTTACCTTATATTTTAATTTATTAAGAAAAGAAAATAATAATGGCTATTTCTTCCACAAATTGGCGCTTGGTTCCATTGTTGACACCTGCAGTTGAAAAGAGAACTTGCAATTTGGATAGCGATCTCTTAACACAGCGCGTGATAGCGGTAGCAGCGATCGCTCTTGCGCTTTTCAGCGCTTCATTCATCTTACAAATCTGTGCTTTTCACCCTTTGACACCATTTTTCCCCATATCAACGTGTGTGATTGTCGCTACAGCAATGACCATTCTCGTTTTAGATCATCTAAAATCGGCGTGGGTCGCAGATCAGAAAGCCGTTGATGAGTATCTCACCCTACCCTACCCCTCAAAATCAGCTACCGAGCGGATTCGCGAGAATTTTTCAGCCGCAAAACTGCTAGTATCCAGAGCAAGCGAGCAAAACAAATGTAAAGAAGTTTTAAACAAAAGAGATCAACGCAATGACTCGTTATTGGATTATTGTGATTGTAAATATTTATTGAATTCTAATGTATTTAAACTCCTCGTCAGCAATGGAGCTGATCTTTGTTTAAAGGATGAATTTAAAACATCTTATTTTAGACATCTTGTTCAAAGTACTCGAGAGGTAGCATATGAACGTCTAGAATGGGTACTAAGCAAAAAAATAGTTACACCAACCAATCTTGATGATGAAGAACAGGTGTTGTGTTGGCTCTCCTTAGATGACCAAGACACAGGAAACCTCTTAGTGCAATATGGTTTTAATCCAAATATAATAAGCCCTCATGAAAATGGTAACGACGCTTTAGCGAGGTTAAGAAACGGATTACACAAGGGGTCTTATAAGGTACAAAACCGTATCCATATACTTAACTCTTGTATACAGGCATACGACAAAAAAAGTTCGGAAAATAACAATTAGGGCGTGTCATCAATTGCTAATAGCCTCTATTCAAGTTCTTTCCAAATTCCATTCGACTGTTAAAAGAGATCTATTTTTGGAAAATGATAGACTTGGTAGGAGTGGCAAATCGCATCTAGCCAATCACATGAATCGTAAGTGGTGTAGTTTTCAGTCAACTCCTCTCCTTTCTGAATATCTCGCAAAGCAATAGAGTATTGCCAAGCCATGTTGGCTGGCATATCTTTTGGTGTGGAAAGAGTAGGCTGTTCCGAATGGTTGACATATCTCCCGTTATCTAGGCAGCAAACCAAGCTCTGTACGATTTCTTGGTAGTAGCCATACGTCAAATAATATTCGATCAGTTGTCTTTCAGTTTTATGAAAACTGTTTAACAAAGATTGGAATTGATGGTTTGTAAATAGCAAGCATGTATTGGGGGAATATTGCCATACAATATCACCCTTATTGATCTCTTCCGCTGCAAATAAACCAACTCCGGCAATTGGACTGTTTTTTACCTCTGTTTTAACGAGCAACATTTGTCCCCTAGAATTAAAATGAAAACAAGAATACAATACCCGTTGTACCATTGCAAGAATAATCATGAAAACTCCCATTAGCGTCACAATATTAACTAAAAACAGTGAAAAATACATCAAAAAGGTTCTTGACTCTGTCGTTGGGTTTGATGAAATCATCGTATGTGATACAGGATCTACCGATCAAACAGCCCCCATTGTAAAAAAGTTCGAAAAAGTCAAAATATTTTCTATTCCCTTCACCGGGTTTGGTTCCACACATAATAAGGCTTCTTCATTCGCTCGAAATGATTGGATTCTTTCCATCGATAGCGACGAAGTGGTCTCTCCTGAATTGTGGAGAGAAGTTTCTTCTTTAGACATGCAAAGAGGGTGTGTGTATTCGATTCCTCGAAAAAATGAATACCGGGGCAAATGGATTCGAACCTGTGGCTGGTACCCAGATCGATGCCTCCGTCTTTACCATCGTTTAGATACGCAATTTTCAGATGCGCAGGTGCACGAATCGCTTATTTCTGACCAATTGAAAATAATTTATTTACATTCTCCCCTTTTCCACTACTCTTATGAACAGGTATCCGATTTTCTCCAGAAAATGGAGACCTATTCTTCGCTTTTTGCTTTGCAAAATCGGGGTAAAATATCCTCCTCTCTGACAAAAGCGATCCTTCGAGGGAGTTTTACTTTTTTTAAATGCTATTTTCTTAAAAGAGGTTTTTTAGACGGAAGAGAAGGGTTTGAAATTTCCTTATACAATGGTCTTACCACATTTTACAAATATCTCAAGCTCTGGGAAACGAACGATCTCATTTCGCAAATCAAAAGTAGTTGATTTTAAGAAGGATATCTGCTATACTCCTGCTAACAATCATTTTAAATGAAGGATAAATCTATGCAACCAACTCTATCATCTGATGACCGATTTTTTAAAGTGGCATTTACACTCATTCGAGATGATTCACCAACGAACGATGTTGCTGCACTTTTGCAAGAATTACCCTCTTTTCGTACACTCAAAATAGACAACAGAAATGAAAAGACAAGCTATTCTTCTCTCGCGAATAAGTTTGTTGAGTTAAGCGAAAGATTTAAACGAGTCAATATAGGAACAGACGAAGACCCAATTATTCGATTTCGTTATATAAAGAATAAGCGCATAATACAAACATATTCTACGGATGAAACACACCGAATTTCCTCCTTAATATTTAATATACGCAGGTATTTATCCGATCGTGCTGCATCATCGACTACGCGAAAAGTGATCTCTTATGCTACAAGAGCATTTATTCTTTTTACTGCTTTTCCTATTGGCTATGCTTCTATCTCTCTCGGTTTGTTACACGGAGGAGCTCTTTGCTTGTTATACGCTTTGGTGAGTTACGATGTATTCAAAAAATTATCTTTGCCAGATCCAAAGAG
>Ga0206975_1064_pt1 | contig 30552 bp, 21 predicted proteins | sample Alteio_BWOrgHeat_81_FD_152919 | JGI IMG/M metagenome (GOLD analysis project Ga0206975, IMG submission 152919) | Enriched cells from forest soil in Barre Woods Harvard Forest LTER site, Petersham, Massachusetts, United States -... | ecosystem: Environmental > Terrestrial > Soil > Temperate forest >... | reverse complement strand
ATTGGAACCAGCGGCAGCAGCCAGTCGCACGTGATCTGGCTGGACAAGGGTTCAGAAGACGGGCTGGCGACCGACAATGCCGTGATTACGCCGGATGGAATTGTCGGCAAAGTACGGGAGGTTTTCAAACACACGTCGCAGGCGCTGGTGATCAATGATCAGACGAGCGGGGCCGGGGTGGTGCTGGAGACGACGCGCATCCGCGGGATTCTGCGCGGCAATGCTGCTGGGCAGCCGCAGGTGATCAATATCCTGGCAGATCAGCGGATTCAGCCGGGTGAGCACGTGCTCACTGCCGGCGGAGATCAGATCTTTCCGCGCGGTTTGCCTGTGGGCGTGGTGGAGCGGGTAGAGCGCGATCCGGAGCGGGGATCGTTTATCAACGTGGTCGTCAAGCCAGCGGCGAATCTGCAGCACCTGGACGAGGTGCTGGTGATTACTTCGCTGGAGCCGCATCTTTCTCCGCAACAGCAGGCGGATCTGGCGACCAGCGAGGAGCTCAAGGGCGCCGAGGTGGCCGCCGAGGCCGAGCGCAAGAAAGCTGCGGCTGAGATGGCTGAGCGCCTGCCGGGACTGAAGGATCCCAATGCGCCTGCCGCTCCGGCTGGCGAGAATGGCCAGATCCCGCCTGCGCCTCTAGTTCCGGTTACGCCGAAGCCGCTGCCGGCGAAGCATCCAGACCGCTTTTCGCCGGGCGGTGCAGCGGACGCTCCGGTAGAGACTCCGGTCAATGGCAGTGATGGACAAAGCCGCGAGGATGACGCGTCGCAGGCGAAGCCGAAGAGCAAGCCGGTGACGAATCCGCAATCGAGTCCACAGTCCCAACCTTCGAGTCCTAAGCCGGTCAATCCCAAACCGTCTAGTCCTAAGCCGGCTACGCCGAATCTCGGTAAGGCTGCGGGGAGGACGCGATAGCGGTGCAGACGCTCATTCCTGACTACCGGCGCGATCTTGAGATCCGGCGCTACCCGACGTATATGTATGCGCTGGTGCCTCTGGCTGCACTGGTGCTACAGGCGTGGCTGCCACGTGTGCTGGGCCGGTTTGCTTACATGGACCTGCCGCTGCTGGTGACGATCTACTTTGCGCTGAACCGGCGCAGTCCGATTCATGGGACGCTGCTTGGGGCGATTCTGGGCATGGCGCAGGATGGGCTGACGCAGGGCGCGATCGGGATTCATGGGATTGCGAACTCGGTTTGCGGCTTTTTGTCGGCTTCGATCGGCATCAGGATTGTGGTGGATAACAACGTGATCCGGATGGTGCTGAACTTTGCGTTTACGCTGCTTTCGGGCGCGATGATGATCTTCATTGTGCGCATTCTGCTCGGCCTCGAGTGGCAGACGAACTGGCTGGACGAGGTGCTGCGCGCTGCGGGCAATGCGCTGATTGGCGCGGTGCTTTTTCCGCTGCTGGACCGGACGCAAATTCGGGACTAAAGTTCATGAAAGGCGAAGAAAGGGAGAATGACCCCCCGGGGGGGTGGGTACATTTCTAATTATCTCCTTTATAATCATAAATTTAGACGCAATTTTTATGCGCTTTTGGCGCGTTTTGTGCACTTTTTAGCGGTATTAACGCAACGGCAGGTTCTCTTGGAGAAGAAAGCAATTAAAGACAAGGGCAACCAAACACTGCCCTTCTATATTGTGCATTATTGGAGCGTAATTCGATGCAAGTGGCGAGGTTCGTGCTGCGCACGAATTTGGTTACAACGCAGAGGAGAGATGCGGGGCGCCCCGCATTGTTTCTTATTTAGATCTGGACGACTGGCCTATACCCATGGTTCCTACGCCGCGGACCTTCAGGATGAGGACGAGTTTCTCAAGTGGCCGCATTCGACGCATCTTTGGGCGAATGGCGTCCGAAGCTCTTTGTCGCAGTTCTCGCATGCTGGATCCACTAACGAAAGGCGATGCTTTAGGACATCTCGCGGAACCTCGCCCGAGGAGCCTGTTATCTGATGGTACCGTGAGGCAACCGCACTAAGGATTCTCGTCTCTTCGCCCTCGTGAAGTTGGCTATCATTAAGCGTTCGCGTGAGCTTTACTTCAAGTATTCCTGTTCTATAAGCATCTTCGACAACTGCAAACTCGCGTTCATCCAACATCGGAACCGCCGCCTTGCAACGCCAACACCAAGCTGATTTCATTTCTTGCCCTCGTTGGGTCCGCTCGCTATTTAGACTTGGCTACCTGCAGCTCGGCGACGAAGGTATTGGCTACGATGTACGAATCTCCAAAGTGAAGAACTCTCGGCCGTACTGTTGTTCGCTTTCGTCGTCTGAGAATCACCTGTGGATGCTTACCTATGGACCGAAGAGCCTTGGCATAAGCCCGCATGAGAAAATCCGGGCCCCGACAGACAAACTTGTCTTTTGAAATGGCTTGGATGCCCGAGTACCAATCAAAAGGAATCCAGTCATCGACTGCCTCGGTATGCGCTTTATAGAGAGTCCCGATTAGCACTGCCTCGTCACTGGTGCCGCTCCACCGAACCTCAGCCCGCGGTGCGACACACTCGCGTGCGGCGGGATGGGTGCTGGAGTATAGAGCTAACCCTCCGCCATCCAGAGCAGTGATATTTGCTTCGTGTACTTCCGAGCACGTGATTCGCCACGCGTCAACACGCCCTCCACGCCGCCCTTTGTGGATGCCAAAAGAAAGAACGAGGCCCCTGGAGGCCTTCCGAACTTCTTCGAGGCGCACCCAACTATTTGTTGAGCGTCCGATCAATTCGATCACTTTTTCAATATGCATAGTCATTATTCCTAACGCAGTCTGGCCTATCCCTGCTGGCAGCGACGTCGTTTTGGAATTCAATCTTAATTCGCAGTCAGAGTAGATGGAAGTTGACTCATATCTTAGTTTCTTTCCTCGACGTGTGGCACCTTCATTCTTCCTTATTCAGGCATGGGCACCCTCAAAGGGAATGATCGGTCCTTCGCTCAGGATGACAACAAGACATAAAGAGGATGACAACAGCAGATTCCCTTTGGGAATGACAGCAAGAAAAGCAAGAGCAACAACAAAGCAAGAACAAGAGCTACGGGTGGGGTTTGTGCTTTCCCACATCTGCCAAAAGACGCAGATATGGGGCACCCATTTTCGGGTCGGGTTGGTTCGCAAGGCCCGGGTCCTTCGCTGCGCTCAGGATGACAACGAGAACAAAAAGAGGATGACAACAAAGGCAACAGCAAGAGCAGCGACAACGACAACAGCAGATTCCCTTTGGGAATGACAGCAAGAAAAGCAAGGGCAACAACAAAGGCAACAGCAATAAAAGCCAAAGCAATAGCATGCGCGTAAGCTGCCGTGGTCAGGCGGTGGCTTCTATGTCTGCAATTGCTTCGGGGTCGGGTTCGAATTGGAGTAGGCGGCGGTTTTCGGGGGAGGGCAGGTTGTTGTCTTCTTCGGGGGCTTCGAGGAAGGCTTGGAAGAGTGTGCCGTAGAGGCCGTGGCGGCTGGTGAGGCGTTCGCGGCGCTGGCAGAGGAACTCGAAGCCGAAGGCGGATTCCTGCTCGACTTCATTCAGGAAGTTCGGGGTGAAGAAGATGTGGGAGTTTGCTACGGATCCGAGAATGAGCGAGCGCCAGCTCATGCGCAGCAGGTTGCGGAGGGTAGGGGTGCCGTGGGGGAGCTGGTCCATTCTGTCGCCGACGCGGTCGCTAAAGTTGAGGAGCTGCGTTACTAGGGCGTCCAGAGGGATTCCGCGGGCGATGGCGCGGGAAAAGAGGGTGACGGAGCCGCGCTGCATGTCTTCGGCTACGTCCTGCAGGTCGTCGCCTAGTTGAAGCAGTACTCCCCACTCGAAGGCGAATTGGTTTTCCTGTTCGGTGAGCCAGCCGCGTGCCAGGCAGGCGTCAGCGAGGACGGAGGTGCCACCCTTAGCGCAGCTCAGTTGTAAAAGCTCGTGGTCAGGGCACATATTGTTGGCCCCTACCTGGGCCATGCTTTCTTCCTGCGCGCGATGGATGGCGAGAAGGCAGTCGAAGACCTGGGGGAAATCGGCGCGGGGGTAGTGGCCTTCGATCAGCTCGACCATGGTCCAGAGCGCTTGCTCGCGGCTTTCCAGTACATGCAGTTTTTCGCCGCGAAGCCGGGCTCGGAAGCGAGCGCTGAAATGAAGCTTGGCTTCGCGGGAGATGTCTTCGCGGTCGAGGTAGTTGTCGCTGTAGGGGTAGAGCAGGCTGTAACCGAGGATGGAAGAGGTGAGACGGACCTGCTCGCCGAGGAGCGGCTGCATGCCGCAGGCTGTCCATGCGTTGCGGCAGGCCTGAATGATGTCGGGCATGCTCAGATCGGGATCGAAGCGGCGCGCCCATCGCGCAAGGTTTGAGCCTACGGGCAGGAATTCGTCGGTGAGGATGTGGGTTGCGTTGTCTTCAAGGCCGAGGGCGAGGGCGGCGAAGCGGGCGAAGACGGCGGTGATGCGGGCTTGCGTGGCGAGGCGTTCTGATCGGAGGCGGGGCGCATTTCGCAGTTCCAGTTCTACGGCTTGCAGCGCTTCGTCGTAGGCCTTTTCGCGCTCGCGGCGTTGTGCGGGGCTGTAGCGCGGGCCGATTGAGGCGGGCGTGCTGGCGCAGCTATTCCAGGTTGCCAGGGTCTGCTCGGTCTGCTTTTGTACCCAGGGCCAGTCGTAGAGTCTCGACATATGGTGGAGAGGTACGAAGGATGGAATGCGGCGGTTCCATGTTGGCAATTCCGTTGGCAATTCCCGATTGTGGTCGAGGCTCGTAACGCGCCAGCTACCTGATCTTGCGACGTGAACATGGCATTCACCAACTTGCGGTCAGACCGCGCTATTCTTGAAAAAGAGGAAGTGCAGAGACAGTGGCCGTAGATAAGGTCAACCGCGATGAAAAGCTGCCGGCGATCAAGCTGACGGTGGTGCAGTACGGCATTCTGGTGATGATGCTGGTGCTGGGGGGCGGCCTGTGGCGTCTGCAGGTGCTGGGCGGCGACAACTGGCGCGTGCTGGCGGAGCAGAACCGCATTCGCAAGGTTCCGGTGCTGGCGGCGCGGGGCAAACTGTTCGACCGCGAAGGCCGGCTGGTGGTGGATAACTATCCTTCGGTCTCGTGCTTCCTGGTTCGCGAGCAGAATCGCAATATTGACGCCGATCTACCTCTGATTGCCAAGGGTCTCAATCTTGACCTCGATCAGCTGCGGAACACCCTGCACCGGTATCGCATGGCGCCGGGGTATCAGCCGATTCCGATTAAGCAGGACGTTTCGCCGGACGAGCAGGCCTTTATCGAGGCGCACCGCAATGAGCTGCCGGAGCTGGAGACGATCGACGAAGAGCGGCGGCTTTATCCGCGCGACGGCTTTGCGGCGCACCTGATTGGCTATGTGGGCGAGTTGAGCGAAGACGACCTGAACAAGCCCAAGTATGCCTATTATGAGCCGGGCGACGTGGTGGGCAAGGCGGGCGTGGAAGAGACCTACGACGAGCTGCTGCGCGGCCGCGATGGCTCGATGGACGTGGTGGTGGACAGCCACGGGCGCGAGGTTGGCCGGCGGGGCATTCAGCTTGCGACTCCCGGTCAGGACCTGAAGCTGACGATCGACAACGATATTCAGCGCGCGGCCGAGCTGGCGCTGGGCGAGGCCAACGGCGCGATAGTGGCGATGGACCCGCGCAATGGGGAGATACTGGCGCTGGTTTCGCACCCCAGCTACGATCCCAATGCGTTTGCAGTGCGGATTGGCCGGACGGACTGGAACAAGCTGATTACGGATCCGAATCATCCGCTGATGAACAAGGCGATTCAGGACCAGCTTGCGCCAGGATCGACATTCAAGGTGATCATGTCGGTGGCCGGTCTGGAAGAGGGAGTTGCCGAGACGCTGAAGGTGAATTGTTCGGGGGGCGGGGATTTCTATGGGCACTTTTTTCAAGTGCGACCATCATCACGGCTTGCTGAGCATTCATGAAGCGATTCCGATGTCGTGCGACACGTATTTTTACACTCTGGCGCAAAGGCTGGGGATTGACACGATCGCCAAGTACGCGAGCGAGCTGGGAATCGGCTTGAAAACGGGTATCGACCTGCCAAACGAGATGACGGGCATCATGCCGTCCACCAAATGGAAGATGAAGAACTACCACGAAAAGTGGTATGCGGGCGAGGTGATCTCGGTCGGGATCGGGCAGGGCGCGGTAGCGGTGACGCCGATTCAACTGCTGCGGGCGCTGAGCGGGATTGCTTCGAATGGGAACCTGGTACGTCCGCATGTGGTCAACGGCGGGCAGCTTCCCGCGCAGTATCGCCAGGCGGTGCTGGATACTTTCGGTGGACAGGGGGAGAGGCAGATGGCGCTGACTCCCGATACGTGGATGACGGTGACTGAGGGGATGGCGCAGGCGACGACTCCCGGGCTGTATCACACGGCGGAGGGCGCACACCTTGAGGGTATTGATTTTGCCGGTAAGACCGGCACGGCGCAGGTGGTGGGTGGCGGCGACACGCATAACAAGGGCGGATTGAAGACTCCGAATGCGTGGTTTGTGGGCATGGTGCCGCGGCGTAACCCGGAGATTGCAGTGGTAGTGCTGCAGGAGCATGGCGACTGGGGTTCCGGCTCGGCGAAGCTGGCGGCACAGATCATCACGGCTTATGTGAATAAGAAGCGCAAGCAGGATGGGAATTTGCTGCTGCAGGCGGATAAGAAACCTGCTCCGGTGGAGATGGGCGCTGTCTGGTCGACGCCGACGCCAAGAGATAAAGGTGGCGAGGCGGAAGAGGCGATCGCCGGACCTTCGGCGGGGATGTCGGGTGGGCGGTTTCTGATTCCAGTCGATGGGCGTCAGCCGGCGCAGAGTTCGCCAATGTTTCCTGATCCGGCCAGGCCGGAGAATCGGCAACGGAATGTGGCTGAGATTGCAGTGGGCTTGCCGGAGCGCTTCCGCGAGGTGGTTCACTGATGCGCCGGACGCTTAGTATTGGGGACTTTGACTGGACATTGCTGGGGATGGTGTTGACGCTCTGCACCATCTCAATCTTCGAGATTTACTCGGCCACACAGAACACCAAATTTCATGGCTTTGCCGGTAAGCAGATCTACTGGATTCTGGGCGGTATCGTGGCCATGTTTATCATGTCCAAAATCGATTACCACCGCCTGTTGGACGTAGTCTGGTGGCTATATGGCTTCTTTCTTCTTGCTCTGATTGCCGTGAAATTAGTTGGTCATCAGGCGCTCGGGGGAAAGCGCTGGATCAAGGTGGGGCCGATCAGCTTTCAGCCATCTGAGTGGTTCAAGTTGGTGTTGATTGTGCTGATGTCCGGCTATTTTGCCAATCTAGGTGGCAAGAGCCTGACATGGCGTGACATCGGCAAAGCGATCTGCCTGGTCGGTGTTCCGATGTTCATGGTGCTCAAACAGCCTGATCTGGGAACTGCGCTTACTTACCTGCCGATTTTGGTGGCTGGATTATTTCTGGGTGGGATCAATTGGCGTCAGGCTTTAATCCTGGGCACAACAGGAATAGTTCTGGTGACGGGCGCATGGTTCAGCGGCAAGGTCCTCAAGCCCTATCAGGTCGCGCGCCTGACGAGCTTTGTCAACCCCGACAATGACCCACGCGGATCTGGCTACCAAATCCGCCAATCGCTGATTGCCGTAGGGTCGGGCGGGGTGTGGGGCAAGGGGGCGCAGCAGGGGTCGCAGACGCAGGGGGACTTTCTGCCTATCCCACACGCAGACTTCATCTTCGCGGCGTTCAGCGAAGAGCATGGGTTCGTCGGCGCGTTTCTGGTTCTGCTGCTATACTTCGTGATATTGATGCGTTTGATTCAGAACGCTCAAACTGCAGCAGACATGCCCGGCACGCTTCTGGTGATGGGCGTTGTAGCCGTATTGACTTTCCAAATCGCGGTCAATGTCGGCATGGTCATCGGTTTTATGCCGGTCACCGGAATTCCTTTACCGTTAATGAGTTACGGCGGATCTTCGGTGTTATTCACGTTTCTGGCGCTGGGTGTGGTGATGAACGTTCGCATGCGCCGTTTTGTGAACTAGGCATCGGGCCGTCACGGCAGCAACAAGGGTTGCGATTTTTGCTTTCGCCCCGAAAAACGGCGCGGAAGACAGATTTATCAGTAGTATTTTCAATCACTTCGCCGGCAGGTTTCGATTGCAAACAGCCCCGGCAGGATTGGGTGAATGAGCACGCAGAGACGGGTAGTCCGTTTGCAGCGATCTGAGTTTTCGGAACTCACCGGAACCGGGATCCCATCGTCGGTTGACCATGGGAAAGTCGGTCCGGTTCAGCGGTTTCGCTGCGCTGCTGATGGCTTAACGGCATCGTCGTTCCGATTCGGAACAGGCGAGTTGGCCACAAACTCTCTGAGCTTCGGTAGTCGCTGTGCATGGCGGTCCAGCCCTCGGGCAGGATTTTTCCCCGAACAGCTTCTCTTGGTTTCTCCCCTCCTCACCGGTGGTTTTCAGCCCAGGCAACGGTGGCACAGCTCTATCTGTGTCTCCACAGTTTTTGCTGAAACCAAGCAGTCGGCCTCGCCGCAGGTCCTGATGGGCGTTTGCCCCAGGCCGGAAAGGCACTATGGCCAAGGAAATTTGTATCTCCAGCACGCCGCACGAAACGCGGCTTGCGATTCTGGAAGACGATCAGCTCGCGGAGATTTACTACGAGCGGGAAAATGAATATACCCTCGCGGGATCGGTTTACAAAGGCCGTGTAACGCGGGTTTTGCCGGGCATGCAGTCGGCATTTGTTGACATTGGGCTGGAGCGCGATGCGTTCCTCTATGTCACTGACTTTCTGGAGATGGAAGACCAGGAAGATACCGACGAGGTCGAACGCGCAGCATCGCAAGGCGATACGCAGCGCGCTCTGACGGGTGGCCAGAGTAGCTCTGGATCGCAGCGTGGCGGCCGGTCTGAGTCCAGAGGCGATTCCAGAAACGACCAGGGACAGCGTGAAGGCCGTTCCCGCCGGGGCGAGGGACGTTCGGCTCCTGATACTGCTTCACCGACTTATTCACAACCCGCGCCAGGCTTGCAGGTAAGCTCGGTTCCGAGTTACGAAGAGGCTGAGTCTGAAGCTCCCGCGGCTGGTGAGGAATCAGCTGGGCAATCTGCGGCGCAGCAGGATCAGTCCGAGGAACAGGGAGGCCGCCGATGGCGCGGCCGCCGCCGCCGCCGCGGAGGACGCGGCCGGGACGAGGCTGGTTCGACCGCGACGGACGATCAGGCCGCCGGTGACGAGCAGGAGGCGGAGAGTTCTCCGCTGGATTTTGAAGCAGCCGCGACGCCGGTCTCTCAGCATTCGTCCGTGGAACCGCCCGTTCACGTTGCACCGAGCCACTCCGCTGCGCCACAGACTCCGTTTCTGCTGCCCGGCGAGTCACTTTCCAAGTACGGGGCCAGCGCTCCTGAAGCACCAGCGCGCAGCAAACTGGTGCTGACCGAGCTGCCGCCTGACACTTCGGCTCCACTGCCTGACCGAACTATTACGCGGCCCTCGACTCTGGTTGAAGCCGAACTTAACTGGGACGGCAGCGGCCTGCTGCCCGGGGAATCTATTGCCCGTCACGGGCGACGAGATCCTGTAGCTGATCGTGAGCCTTCGGCTACGGTCGACGCTGAGCCGACCGGGATCTTTGCCAATCACGTCCATGAAGAGGCTGCAGCGCACGAATCCCTGGCAGCAGACGAAGCATGGGAGGCTGATCTTCCCGAAGCGGAGGAGTTCTCGTCGATCGAGTCCATGGGCTTTGAAGACGACTTTGACGAAGAGGTTTTGCCGCTGGAGTCCGCCACTGAGGAGCACGCAGCTCATATTGCCGAAGGTTCGAACGAGCCGGAAGCTATCTACGAAGAAGTAGTACACCAGGCAGAGCCGGAACATTTTGAACACGGTGCCCACCTCGGCGCCGATGATTCAGAGACAGAAGAATTGAGCATTGAGCATCCGATCACGAAAGCTCCGGGTGTCAAGCATGCGAGTGAGGAGTATGCCAGCGCCGAAGAGTCTGCTGATGTGGATTCAGAACGCGAGTCTGGCGGTCGCGCAGAAGACGACGCCGACGCCTCGGCCAGCCACAACGTCGATCCGCTGCCGCCGAGGGCCTTCCGCCTCAAGGATCTCTTCGGAGGACGCAAGAAAGAAGAAGAGCCCGAGCCAGCTCCTCCGGTAGCTGAAAAGAAGTCGACCGTTTCTGTTTCCGCCTACGCTCCGGGTGACGGCGTGGTTGAAGAAGAGGTCATCGAAGACGAGGAGTATGAGTTCACCCCACTCAAGGCCCATCACGGTGACGAGCACGATCTCGAAGATATGGAAGAAGAGACACTGCAGCATCAGATTCGTTCGGGCGCATTGGGCGAGATGTTGCAGGAAGCGCAGTTTGACCACCGCATCGAGATGGACGAGGAAGAGACTGACGGCGAGGAGGAGGACGAACCGACTGCAGCCGCAGCTCCGGGCCGTGCAGCAGCGCCCAACGGCGGTGGCCGCGAACGGACCGGAGATCGCTCTGGGGATCGTGGGCGAGGACGTCGTGGACGCCCGGGTTCTGATGGCCGTCGCGGACCATCGCGCCGGTCGGCTCAGACTTCTGACCTGCCGATCATCAGCGATCTGCTTAAGCCGGGGCAGGAGATTCTGGTTCAGATTGCGAAGGAGCCTATCGCCAAGAAGGGCGCTCGTATTACCAGCCACATTGCGTTGCCTGGCCGGTTCCTCGTGTTTATGCCTACGGTGAGCCACGTAGGCGTGAGTCGCAAAATTGCCTCCGATGAGGAGCGGCAGCGGCTGAAGCGAATCCTGGTAAGCGAAAAGGGCGATGCCTCGGGCGGATTCATCGTCCGCACCGCCGCTGACGGAGCCACAGAAGAGGAGTTGCGCGCCGATCTGCGTTTCCTCATCAACCTCTGGGCAGACATCAAACAGCGCGCTGACAGCTCGCGTCCGCCAGCCCTGATCTATCACGACCTGAGCCTGATCGAGCGCATTCTGCGTGACCAGGTCAGCGATAACTTCTCGCACATCTGGGTTGATTCCGAGGCTGATTACGAGCGGATCGTCCGCTTCCTTAACCGCTTTTCGCCGGAGCTTGTCCGGCGCGTGAAGCTTTACACCAAGGAAGTGCCGCTCTTCGAGCACTTCGGCATTCAGGACGAAATCTCGAAGGCACTGCGTTCCAAGGTCTGGCTCAAGAGTGGCGGTTCCATCGTCATTAACCAGACCGAGGCGCTTGTTGCGATCGACATCAACACCGGCAAGTATGTCGGCAAGACGGCACGGCTTGAGGACACGATTCTCAAGACGAACCTTGACGCGATCCCAGAGATCGTACGGCAGATTCGGCTGCGCGATCTGGGCGGCATCATTGTCATCGACTTCATCGATATGGATGAGCGGAAGAATCGCACCCGTGTGATGGCCGCTCTTGAAGAGGCTCTCAAGCAGGATCGCGCGCCGACCAAGGTGCTGCAGTTCAATGACTTTGGACTGGTCGCGATCACCCGCAAGCGCGTGAAGCAGTCGCTCGAGCGAACTCTCAGCGTGCCGTGCCCTGTTTGCCAGGCGACCGGCATGGTCAAGAGCCCGGCGACCGTGGCCAACGAGATCTACATCGAAGTGCGCAAGATGCGGAAGCACTTCGATCAGAGCGAGGTGCTGCTGCGCGTCAACCCGGAGACCGCCAAGGTGCTCAAGTCGAACAACGCACGCTGGCTAACTCAGATCGAAGACCTGGCGGGCAAAACCGTCCTGGTCAAGAGCGATGCTACTCTGCATCCGGAGCAGTTCGACATCCAGGGATAATCTGCTTGGCTGTGCTGTCACAAGTCACAGTCGCCAAGGTTATATCTGGAAGCTACAAAGGGCTGAGGGAGGTTCCTCAGCCCTTTTCACATTCCAATAACTCCGAACAACCTTTCCCTGCAGGCTGTGTCTAAGTATCCACGGGTGCGAGGAACTCTTCCCGAATGTACAACAAATCCCAACTTGAGAGGTCCGCCATGTCTCCTCGCGGTGTTATGCTGCTGTTGCGGCGCGCGGTTTACTTTGCCATTCCCGTTGTTATCGCACTTTTTGTAAGCGCCGCTCCCGCAGCCATGGCTCAGGCCGAGTCTTCGGACGATTTCTCCAATTCATCTCTGGCATTTGCTGCTCCCGAAGGTGGAGCGGTGCCGTCGGCTCCCGAGCCAGCCGCGTCACCTGTTTCTGCGGCAGCTCCAGTGGCTGGACAGTCTGATAGTTCGTATGGCAGTCACAGCAACGGTTTAATGAGCCACCTCACCTTTGAAGCGGGAGCCGGTTTTAACGCGCCGGTCGGTGATTCGTCCAATGACATCACGTGGGGAGCCCAACTTGCGTTAGGCGGCGGGTATCGTTTTAATCAGCATGTAAGCGCACTGATCGAATATCAGTTTATCGACGACAAGTTACCCGGAAGACTTATCAGCGAGGTAGGAGCGACGGGCGGCTACGCGCATATCTGGTCGTTCACCATAGCTCCGGTGGTTGACCTCTTTCCGAAGCACACCAACGATATTTACTTTACGGGCGGTGGGGGATTCTATCGCAAAGTAACGAACTTCACCGATCCGGTGCCGGTTGAGTATTGCAACTACTATTACTGCGGCATCGATATCGCGGACGTAGTTATCGGGCATTACTCGAGCAATCAGGGCGGGTGGAATATCGGGATGGGGTATACGCATCGCCTTGGTGGAATGTATGGCGATGGCAAAGTGAAGCTCTTTGCCGAAGCGCGTTATCTCGATGTATTGTCGCCGGCCTCGGCTACTTCGCCAAATGGCCTGGGTATCGCGGCAGTTGGCGAAGGCACCAGGTTGATCCCGGTGACTTTTGGCGTGCGATTCTAAAACCCATTGGTCTGTGTAACAGCCCGGCCTGAGTATCGCAAAGAACTCAGGCCGAAATTATTTATAACTTGAAAATCTGCAACCTCAGCATGCCACCTGCGAAGACTCCGATCGGAGTTATAGCGACTAATAAGAGTTGATACCAGATAGGCTGCAGGCCGCGCTGCTGCAGTGCGCTCAGCGCGGCCAGCAGCAGCACGACGATCGCCAGAGCCAGCACGTGGATCAGTGGATTGCCCTGCGCCAGCCACGCAGTTACATAGCCGCCTGCTGCTGCGGCGATGAACGAATAGATGATGTTGAAGGCTACGTAGGCGGATCGCGGATTGCCGACGGTGCCGACCCACTCAGGGGCGAGCTTCATCAGGGTTGCAGTGACTACGCCAACCAGCACGGCCATAGTGAAAAATCCTGCCAGCAGGGCGAGGAATGCGCGCACGATGAGCATGGATCTAACTTCCTTTTGAAATCTCGGCCAGGAATGCGCGTGCCAGCCTTGGCTCGCCGGGGTCGTTCTCGCCATGGATGGAGCACAGATCTAGAAACTGATCGCAGAGCGGGTCGGAATCTTCATACTGGCTGAGAATCGCCTGCAGCGCAAAGGCCAGTTGGCGCAGTTGCGCCGCCTCGGGCCATGAGCGCTCTCTAGTTTCTTCCGAGCCTGTCAGCTCATAGTCTGTGAACAATCCGAGGCGACCGGCGGCGCACTCTTCCAGACAGGCCACTAACTGCTCGCGAAAGGCTTGCTTTAGCGGTTCAGTAGCTTCAGAATTGTCGCGCTCGCAGAAGGACATACGAGGCCTACTTGTCCGACTTCATCGCAGCCTCTACCTCGTCGGCTGTATGCGGCAGGTCGGCAACGAGGTCGATGAGCTTGCCATCTTGGCCAACGACGAAAACATCCTCAATGCGCACGCCGAGCTTTTCTTCCGGAATGTAGACGCCGGGCTCTATGGTGAACACCATGCCCGGTTTCAGAACAGCGGGATAGCCCGATGGATCATGCACATTGATGCCGACCATGTGGCCGAGTCCGTGAATCCAGTAATCGCTGAGTGGCTTGCCGTCCGGGCCTTTGCCGTGGGTGTTGATGTAGTTCCAGGCTGCGGTGTCGAGTGAATTCGGATCGCGGTGTTGCGCATCGTTGATGGTGGACTTGCCGACGACGAAGGCCGCTATTGCTGCGCGCTGGGCTCCAAGCACGATGTCATAAACCTCACGCTGGCGTGCGGTGAAGTGCCCATTGACCGGCACGGTACGGGTAATGTCGGAGGCATACATGCTGTATTCGCCAGCGGCATCGACAACCATCACGTTACCGTCAGCAAGCGTGGCCGCGTTGCTGGAGTAGTGCAGCGTTGTGGAGTTGATGCCGGCGCCGGCGATGGGCGCATAAGACGGACGCTCGCAGCCTTCTTCCATGAGCTTTTCGATGATCTTGCCGGCGATGGTGCGCTCTGTGACACCGGGTTTGGTGGTGCGCATCATGACGCGCTGCGCGGCGATGGATGCGTCTGAGGCTTTCTTGAGCAGTGCAAGCTCGCCCGCGTCTTTCACTACGCGCAACTGCATGGTCTGGGCGGTTATGTCGTGGGCAGCGGGAGTGACTCCGTTCCCCAGGGTAGCTGAGGTCCAGTTGAGCAGTGCCTTGGCCTGTAGGGCCTCGGGCTGGGTCCAGAGATCGTTGGCCAGGCGGCGGTTGGCGGCGATGAGTTTGTTTAGTTCGCCGGGGAGGTCGGTCATGGGCATGACTTCGTCAACGCCCGCAGTCTGCGAGGCATTGGGAGTGGCGGCGTCGAGCTTGATGCCGGTGAACTTCTCAAGACGCAGGTTGCGCGTCGGCAGAAAGAGCACCTCGCGATAGCTGCGTTTGGGCGAGGCCTCGGGCGCGTCGGCAAGGATCAGCAGTGCCGCGCCCGGCTCGTTCCAGCCAGTGAGGTAGTAGAAGTCTTCATCTTGCCGGTAGGGCATGAAATCGAGCAGCGGCTCCTCGCCTGCAAAGAGGATCGCCACGCCGCCGTGCAGTTTTTGCGCCAGTGCGACGCGGCGCCCGTGGTAGGTTGCGGTGGGCTGCTTTTCAAGACACTGGGCGAAGGGAGCGGTGATGGCGGCGGCAATCACGATAAGGAGCGGTAAGCGAATGAATCGGTTCATGGGTTCAACCTCGGCGGGGTCGGAGAAGATTCTTTCGGTCAAGTCTAGCAGTTGGACTCAGGTGCGGCGGTCGTCGCAGGAATCCGCTGCCGCTTCCACCTTTGGGTACTGGACAACAGGGAACGCGATTGGCTAATCTTCGCTCGTTCCGATTGATTTGCTCGATTTTCGGCGCATAATCTGAAGAGAGTCCCTGGGGATAAAATGCCACGTATTTCGACGCCGATTCTTTCGAGCTGTGCGGAGCCAGTCGTTCGCGTATACGCGACGGCCATATCGCGTCTTGCTTGTCTGACGCTCTTTGTTCTTACGCTCTTGCCGATTTCTTTTTTCGCACGTGCCCAGGAGCCGGAGATACATCCGTCTGAAGTTGAGCTGGGGATTATCGTAACCCGCACCCAGGAGCAGGCCGAGGACGTATTGAGGGACCTGCGTGCCGGCTGGGATTTCTGCGTTGAGGCCAGGGAACACTCGATCGACTCAACCGCTGTCGATGGCGGATACATGGGCCGACTCAATCCGTCGCAACTGCGTGCTGAGTTGAGCGCAGCAGTGAGCGGGCTCAAACCGGGTCAATATTCCACAGTTACTCGGATGCCCAACGGCTTTGCCGTGGTGACAGTATTTGCCAAGGCTCCGAACCGGCCTGATCTGGACAAGAAGCGCATTGAGTCGATGGCTTCGCGGGCTGCCGTGCGGCAGAGTATTGTCGTCTCCGGCAATGGCGAGGCCAAAAACGCTTTTGAACAATTTACTAAGCCGGCAGGGTGGGATCATGACCTGGCGCAGCCTTGCAACATCCGGAAAGAGTCTATGGCCGATGCGCTTGAGCGGATGCGCAAGCTCATGGCGGAAGCTGCGGCGCAGCCTCCGGGCGAAGTGCCGCCACGCGACATGCTCGAGGGCTATACCGCTGTCGCCGAGCTAAACGCCTACGTGGGACAGATGCAGCCCTCCATTGACGCATGGTTGGGTGCCTACAAGATTGCGCAGCAGACTTTTCCCGCGTCGATTCCGTATCTCGAAGAGACTCTTGGCATAAGCTATCTGCATCTTGCGGAGATGGAAAATGGGGTCTTTCACGCCAACGGTACGATGGATCTCTTTCCTCCTATCGACCCGCATGCGCACTTTGAAAAGCAGGAGCACTCCAAACAGGCGATTGAGTATTTCATGCGCTATCTGGAGCAGAAGCCGGATGACTACGAAGTAAGGTGGATGCTCAATCTCGCCTACGTCACGCTGGGACAGTATCCGGCGGCTGTTCCGGAGCGCTTTCTGATTCCGCCGGATACTTTCAGCCCGGCTGCTGGAAATACAGGGACGATCGGCCGATTCGTCGATGTGGCGCCAGCCTCTGGCCTGAAAACCTTCAAGAGCTCTGGCGGCATCATTGTCGATGACTTTGACAACGATGGCTGGCTTGATGTGATTGCGTCGAGCAATGATATGTGCGAGCAGCTGCAGTTCTTTCATAACAACGGCGATGGCACATTTACTGAGCGCACGAAGCAGGCGGGCCTGACGGGTCAGTTAGGCGGCCTTAACATTGTCGAAGCCGACTATAACAACGACGGGTGCATGGACCTGCTTGTTCTGCGCGGCGGGTGGGAGTTTCCAATGCGCCGGTCGCTGCTCAAGAACAACTGCGACGGCACGTTTACCGACGTAACAGACCAGAGCGGCCTGGGCGATACGATCAGCGAGAGCCAGACTGCTGCCTGGGCAGATATCGACAATGACGGCTATGTCGATCTGTTTATCGGCCGCGAAAAGTCTCCGAATCAACTCTTCCGCAATCGTGGCGACGGAACATTTGAAGACATCTCCCACGCCGCCGGAATCGACAAAGCATCTTTCGCCAAGGGAGTTGTGGCAGCCGATTATGACAAAGATGGCTACGTCGATTTCTACGTTTCAAATATCAGCGACGCTAACCTGCTCTTCCATAACAATCACGACAAGACATTTACCGATGTAGCGCGGATGGCGGGCGTGCAGGCTCCGCTGCAAAGCTTTGCCGCTTGGTTCTTCGATTACGACAATGACGGCTGGCCGGATCTCTTCGTCGCTGACTACTACAGCTCGGTCGATGAGGTGGTGCGCAGCGCGATGGGGAAGCCCTTTACGGTCGAGACTCCCAAGCTCTACCACAATATGCATAACGGGACTTTTGCGGATGTAACTCGCGAGGCCGGACTTAACAGGGTCTATCTGCCGATGGGTGTCAACTTTGGCGATATCGACAACGATGGGTATCTCGATATGTATCTTGGGATGGGCGATCCGTCTTTTGTTTCGATGATGCCGCACGTCATGCTCCGCAACAAAGACGGAAAGAAATTTGTAGACGTGACCGCGGAAACCGGCACAGGCGAGATACACAAAGGCCACGGCATCGCCTTTGCCGATCTGCTGCACAACGGGCAACAAGATATCGTCGCTAACATGGCCGGAGCAGTACCGTCTGAGAAGCATGCCGTGCGCCTATTTCGCAATCCCGGCAATGACAACGACTGGATCAATCTCCATCTCGTCGGCGTCAAGAGCAATCGCGCGGCTATCGGCGCGACCATCAAGATCACCGTTGAAAACGACGGGCACATTCCGCGATTTATCTGTCGCACTGTGGGCGGCACAAGTTCCTTCGGGGGCAATCCGATGGAGCAGCATATCGGCCTGGGTCACGGAGCGCGCATACTGAGTGTGGAGATCTGGTGGCCGACCAGCAAGACCACGCAGCGGTTCGAGTCCATGAATAAGAATGAGTATTTCGAGATCAAGGAATTTGCGAACGACTATGTGAAACTGGCGCGGGCTCCCGCGAAGCATAACGGAGGGAAGACGGTTGTGGCCGGGAAATAACTCGAACCTGAAGCAGGTAACGCGTGGGTTTGCGGCATCGTTTGTGTTCGTAGCGCTGTTTATAGCGACAAATGGCGCAGCAGAGGAACGCGGAGAGCAGCATGCCGTGCGGGGCATCGTGCTTCAGGTGGACTCCGCGCATCGCACTGTCGAAGTTTCGTGCGACGAGATACCGGATTACATGGCCGCGATGGAGATGGCCTTCAGGCTTCGCAATGCGAAAGATGCTGAATCATTGAAGCCAGGCACAAAGATTCGGTTCGTTATGAATCAGCAGGGCAAGACGCTATACGCAGAAGATGTTCATGTTGAGACGACCGCGGTCTTCGAGCCCGAGCCTATCGAAGCAGGTGGTCTGACAGCGTTGCATAAGGCGCTTCATCCCGCTGTAAAGCCGGTTGCAATTGGCCAGTCTGTGCCTGATTTTTCGCTTACAGATCAGGCCGGCAGCCCAGTGCGCCTATCGCAGTTTCAGGGCAAGGTAGTGGCGCTGACTTTCGGCTATTCGCGCTGCCCCAACCCCAACTACTGCTATCGGCTCTCGAATAATCTTGCTCAGGTGCGCAAGCAACTCCACGAGCAGGCGGGCAGAGATCTCATTCTGCTGACTATCGCAATCGATCCTGAGAATGATAAGGGAGAAGCGCTGGCGCAATACGCTGCGGCTTTTCACGCCGACCCACAATCGTGGCACTTTCTCACCGGCCCAAAGCCTGAGATTGAAAAAGTGGCAGCAGCTTATGGCATGAACTACTGGAGCAATGAAGGACTCATCACCCATTCACTGCACACAGTAGTGCTCGATCGTCAGGGCAGGCTGGCAGTGAATCTGGAAGGGAATCAATTTACGCCAAAGCAGCTTGCCGACCTGGTGCGAAGTGTCATCGAACGGCCGTAGTAGCGTCTACACGCCAACAGGGAAGGGTTTGGGGCTGGATTCGTCCGTGTTTGCGCCGCCGCTGCGCCAACGTTCAAAGCGCCCCTGCAACAAGCTCATCAGGCCCGTATACCAGTAACCAACCACGAACAACACCAGGAATGGCGCGGTGAAGAAGTTGTTGTTGGTAAAGGTGTATACGATGGCCAACGCAAAGTAGGTGCCGATAGCCAATTCAATCCACGGAGTCAACAGCAGCCGTTTGCGGTACTTGGCGGCTTTGGATTTTTCACCCTTTTTTGCCACGCTGTACTTCGGTGTGCGCGCAAAGGCGCTCTTGATGCCGAAGAGCGCTTCCATCACAGCCTTGGTATTGGTTACGGTAAGTCCGATGCCTAACGCCATAAGGATTGGAAGATAGAGAAAAGTCTTCATCCATGTCTTGGGGAATAACTCGCGCTGGCTGATGACGTAGAAGACGGCGATTGAGAGCGTTGAGGCCGTAAACAGAGGCACGTCGATCAGCAGCATCTGGAACCAGCCCTGATAGAAGCGCACGATCATCGCTGGAATCAGCAGCGCCGTCATCACCACCATCAGTGGGTAGCTGAGGTTGGCAGTCAGATGGTAGACAGCCTCGATCTTGACGCGTCGCGGCACGTTGGACCGGAAAATGATGGGCAGCACCTTGATCGAGGTTTGGATAAGACCCTTGGCCCAACGGGCCTGCTGAGTCTTGAAGGCAGTCATCTCGATGGGCAGTTCGGCTGGACACTCGATGTCGGGCAGGTATTTGAATTTCCAGCCGGCGATCTGCGAGCGGTAGCTCAGGTCGGTGTCTTCGGTCAGGGTGTCGTGCTGCCATCCTCCGGCGTCGGTGATGGCTTTGCGGCGCCACATGCCCGCGGTGCCGTTGAAGTTGAAGAAGTCGTTGGATCGCGCCCGCGCCCCGTGCTCCAGTACAAAGTGGCCGTCGAGCAGAATAGCCTCAACCTTCGTCAGCAGGCTGTAGTCACGGTTGAGATGCGTCCACCGCGTCTGCACCATACCTATCTCCGGCTCGGCGAAATGGTGGACCACACGCAACAGCCAGTCCGGGGGCGGCACAAAGTCCGCGTCGAAGATTGCGATCAAGTCGCCTTTGGCCACTTTCAGGCCTGCGTCGAGCGCGCCTGCCTTGAATCCATGCCGGTTTTCACGGTGCAGGTAGACGATGGGATGACCCAGCGCAGCGTAGCGATCAACGATGTCGGAGGCTACGCGCTGAGTTTCGTCGGTTGAGTCATCAAGCAACTGAATCTCCAGCTTGTCTGCCGGGTATTGCATCGCGCAGATGGCCTCGATCAGGCGCTCAATGACGAACTGTTCGTTATAGATAGGCAGCTGCACGGTGATAAACGGCAGCTCTTCGAAGCGCTGGGGAGGCTCGGGGTTGTAGTTCTTCTTGTGTTTGAAGTAGAGGTAGGCCAGCTGGTAGCGGTGGATGCCATAGATCGCCAGCACGATCATCACGGCAAAGTAGGGAATCAACAGGGCTGCGTCAAAGCCGTTCCACCGGTAGAGGTTCTGGAAGGTCGGGTCGGCGTACTGGGACTTGAGAAAATGCCGCCACCCGTTCTGCGGCGCAAAGAACGCCAGAAACAGGGTCTCAGGCAGACGGGCAAACAGCCCGAGGCCGAGGATAAAAGGATTTGCAAGCACTCCGAACAGACCGGGCCTCCTGAAAATGCTACTGACCTCAGCATACGGCAAATCGTAAAGGGTCAATAGGTTGGATGCAGCCAGCGCGGCTCATGTCTCCTGCGGCGAGCTTTAGCGGGGTCCGGTCGAAGGATTCACTTAGTGAGACGGGCCTTTTCGCAGCCGGAGCAGGATCTTTTTCTTCTCCGGGTCGATTATCCGGATAGGGTCGAGAGCATCCAGTCCGCGGTAGTACTTTTCAGTAACATACTGTATCCGCTCGACATAGCGGCCGGTGGTGTGATCAAAGATCAAGACGTGAATCGTGTACTGATGATTCCCGAAACGTGTATCCCCCTCGGCGTGAGAGCCATACGGATCCCAGATAAAATCGGCGGTGAGGAGCATCGGCATGTCTGAGAACTCGAGAAGATTCCATATCTGAAAGTCACTCTGATTTGTCAGTTGCATTTTGGGCAGCAGGTTGACGAATTCTCCATCCCGCTCCATCAGTAACGCATAATTTGTGGCGTCGTTGCCATTCGCCGCGGAAAAGCGCGCGGTGAAAAGCGTGAGATTTTTGCCGTCGAGGTGCCCAATCGTTTCCGTCTTGGGGTCCAGGCCAAAGGGCGAATTCTTGTCGTATTCAGGCGGCGTATAGCAGTGCGCCGTTCCTGTATCGCTCAGGCAAACGCTCGCCGGTGTCGTCGGAAAGCCATCGCTGTTCACCCGGCCAGGAACTACCCTGTATTGTGCCCCAGCCAGAGAAGCGCTGACGCCAATTGCCATAATTACCGCAAAGGACCGGCTCATCATTACTTCACCTCTCGTTTTCTCAAAGGCAATGATGATTCGGAGCATACACCAGTGCAGTGGTTCCTGTGCAGTTGCTTCAGCCTCGGCGAATGGCGTACTGTTCTGGCAATTGGAGACTTTTCTCTATGTCGACTGCCACGCCTTCGCCCGCCAGCACGGGTCTCTCTTCCATAACGGCTGCTGCCGGCGGCAGCTTCCTGCTCGAAGATCGGATGCCGGGAGAGGTTTTTACACCTGAAGACCTGAGCGAGGAGCAAAGGCAGATTGCCAGTACAGCAGCCCGCTTTGCCCGGGAGCAACTGTTGCCCGCCGCCGACCGCATTGAGGTCAAGGAAGATGGCGTGATGCGCGGCCTGTTGCAGCAGGCTGCAGAACTTGGGTTTACGGCGATTGATGTTCCGGAGAATTACGGCGGCCTCGGCCTCGACAAGACCACGTCTGCCGTGGTGACCGATTACCTCTCGGTCAACGCCAGCTTTTCGACGGCCTATGGCGCCCATAGCGGAATCGGAACTCTGCCGCTGATCTGGTACGGAACCGAAGAACAGAAGCAGCGTTATCTGCCGCGCCTGGCCTCGGCCGAATGGATAGGCGCTTATGCCCTTTCTGAGGCTACTTCAGGCTCCGATGCGATGAACATTCGCACCCGCGCCGTTCTCTCTGAAGATGGCAAACACTACATTCTCAATGGCGAGAAGATGTGGATCACGAACGCCGGCTTTGCTGACCTCTTCACCATCTTTGCGAAGATCGTTTCCGGAAAAGACGGCGGCGAAAAGTTCTCCGCATTCCTGGTGGAGCGGGGGACACCGGGTTTTTCTGTCGGCAAAGAGGAGCACAAGCTCGGCATTCGCGGCTCGTCCACGTGCGCACTGGTGCTGAATGACTGCCGCATTCCGGTTGAGAATCTGCTGGGCGAGGCAGGCAAGGGGCATCACATTGCCTTCAACATTCTCAATATGGGCCGCTTCAAGCTGGGCGTAGGCTGCATCGGCGGCGCGCGGCAGACGATGGAGCATGGCATCCGGTATGCCAAGGAGCGAATCGCTTTCGGCAAGCCGATCGCGGAGTTTGGGCTGATTCAGCGCAAGATAGCCGGCAGTGCGACCAGGCTCTATGTCGCTGAAAGCATGGCCTATCGGACGATCGGGATGATCGACGCTGCCCTTGCCGCGCTCAGCGCAGAGGAGGCCGACTCCCCGCGGGCCATTCAGAAGCGCATTGAGGAATACGCGGTCGAGTGCTCCATTCTCAAAGTCTTTGGTTCGGAGATGCTCGGCTACGCGACCGACGAACTGGTGCAGATCATGGGCGGCTACGGTTATGTCGAAGACTACCCAGCCGAGCGCATCTATCGGGACGCGCGCATTAACCGCATCTTTGAAGGCACGAACGAGATCAATCGGCTGATCATCACCGGCTGGTTGATGAAACGAGCGCTTGCCGGACAGCTTCCATTGCTGCCGGCGATTAAGAAGCTCACCGACGAAATCACCCAGCCTCCCAGCTTCGACAGCGAAGATATGGATGCGCCGCTGGCACGCGAGACCAAGATTCTCGGCAATCTGCGCAAGATGGTTTTGCTGGCTGCCGGGGCTGCTTCTCAGCGATACATGACTGCCCTTCAGGATCAGCAGGAAGTGATGGCTGATCTGGCGGACGGCATCACGGCTGTTTTTGCGCTGGAGTCGGCGCTGTTGCGCGCCCGCAAGCTGGCTGAGTCCCTGTCCGGGGCCAGGACCGGCAGTACGTCAGGGGCGGCTGCCGTCGCCGCAGCAATGACCGCGGCCTACGCCGAGGAGGCACTGGCGACGGTAGAGCAGGCTGCACGGCGCGTGCTTGCGGCCTCCGCCGAGGGCGATGCGCTGGCTGTTCAGGTGGGCGTGTTAAGGCGCTTTGTGCGAATAGCTCCCGTGGATGGAGTAGTCATCAGTCGAGCTATTGCCCGCCATTTCATCGAAGCCGGTAAATACCGGCTTTAGATGAATGAGATATCAAGATTCGGCCTTCCTTGTCGGAAGTTCTTGACTTAGTCAATTTCTTCCTCTACAACTTTCAAATATCCGATTCCTTCGTTACCTAAGTTCGTAGATTGGCCTCCGGGCTGATTACGAATGGTGCAAAGAAGTCACTCGTGCTGTGTTGTTCCTCCGGGCCATAGCATTTTCCGGATTGGTATCGACTGAAGCCGAGAGGTCAGAATGGGCTTTTCCTAAAGGAAACCCATCTGGATAGCTCTCGGTAAGACCACCAAATCCGAAGATGCTGTAAGTGTGTCCGGCAACCTTTTCGCGGGTAAACCCCGCTTTGCGTTTGCCTTGAGGTTTGTTATGAACGCCCTCCCCCGCGTTGTCTCCTCTGCGGTGCGCCTCATCTCTGTTGGGACGTCCCGAAACATCTCTCGCCTGACTTCTAGTTCCGGCATCGCGCTGATTCTGGCGGCAGGCGTTGTATCCGTCGCGACACTTCACGCTCAAACGGGCAGAGCCGGCCTGATCAGCCAGGCTGTGGTTGAGTCGGATCGCGTGGTGCTATCGGGCAACACGCACCCGCTTGCCACGCGGACGGCAGACCGCGGCGCTGTAGAGCCGGGAATGCCGGCAAGCCGCATGCTGCTCCTGCTGCGGCGCAGTCCTGAACAGGAGCTCTCGCTACAGGCCACCATCGAGTCGCTCCACGATAGCAACTCGCCCAATTTTCATAAATGGCTGACACCTGAGCAGTTTGGCGCGCAGTGGGGTGCGGCGGACTCGGACATTGCTGCTGCAACGGCATGGCTCCAGTCGCACGGCTTTCAAGTCGCCGGCCCTACGCCGGGCCGCACCGCGATTGAGTTCTCGGGCACCGCAGGCCAGATTCAGGAAGCTTTCCATACGGAGATTCACAGCTATCAGGTCAACGGCCAGATGCACCATGCCAACGTGGCCGACCCCGAGATTCCCGCAGCTCTCGCGCCCCTGGTGGCAGGCATCTCGACGCTTAACGACTTTCATCCGCGTTCGCAAATCCGCAAGGGCCCCCGCGGCATCTACAACACTGAAACCAAGCGCATCCGGCCCGAGCTGACCTCCAACGGATCGTTCGGCGATTTCCTCTATGTTGGACCCGCCGATGCAGCCACGATCTATAACTCCCCGATCAAGACACTCAATCCGGCGGCTACCGGAGCTACGGTAGACGGAACTGGAGCGAAGATCGGAATTATTGGCGACTCCAATATCTCCACCACCCAGAATGCTAACTACCGCAAACTTTTCGGCCTGGCTCCGAAGTCGGTCACCGTTGTCGTCGATGGCCCAAACCCTGGCGAAAATGGGGATGCGGTTGAAGCCTATCTCGATACTGAAGTAGCCAACGGCATCGCTCCCGGCGCAAAGATCTTCTTCTACACGGCAGCCGATACAGACGTGGACTACGGCGTTGACCTCGCTACTGTACGTGCGGTCAATGACAACCTGGTTGATATTCTCAACCTGAGCTTTGGCGAGTGCGAGGGCGCGCTCGGCACGTCCGGCAACCAGCTTTACAAGTCCATCTGGCAGCAGGCAGCGGCGCAGGGTATCTCGGTTACGGTCTCCTCCGGCGATGCAGGGGCTGCGGGGTGCGACAATCCGGATACGCAGGTCACGGCTTACTATGGCCTTCAGGTAAACGGGCTGGCTTCAACGCCTTACAACATAGCCGTGGGCGGCACCGATTTCGCAGTACTGGCCGGGCCAGACGGTAGCGGCGCTGACTTCACCAACTATGTCTCCGCCACCAACATCTCCAGCACCACCCTCCTTTCTGCAAAGGGCGTCATTCCTGAGGTCCCGTGGAATGACTCGTTGAAGACCTTTCCTCCAAGTCAGGTCTCTGCCTCCACGGCCTTCGAATCGCCCTATGCGAACATCATCGCGGCTGGCGGCGGCAAGAGCGGATGTTCGGTGGGCGGTTTCAACAATGTCGGCAAACTGGTCTGCACATCGGCCTACGGCAAGCCCTCGTGGCAGTCGGCGCCGGGCGTGCCGAGCGATAGCGTGCGCGATTTGCCCGATGTCTCGCTCTTTGCGGCGAACGGCCTGGATTACGCTACCTGGGGTATCTGCACCGATCAGGACGGCGATGAAAACGGCAACCCGGTCAAGGACTGTACTCCAGGCTCAGACGGCTTGCCCTCCAACGAGTTCTATATCTACGGCGTGGGCGGCACTTCTGCTTCAGCTCCCGCGTTCGCAGGCGTTCTGGCGTTGATTCGGCAGTCCACCGGCGAACGGCAGGGGCAGGCGAATTACGTGCTGTATCACCTTGCGCGGATTCATCCGGCGGTCTTCCACGACGTGCGCACTGGTAACAACTCAGTCGTCTGCCAGCTTGGCACGCCGAACTGCAGCGCGAACTCCGCGGGAAGCGATTTGCTCACCGGATACAACGCGGGCGCTGGTTACGATCTGGCCTCCGGTCTCGGCAGCGTGGATATCTCAGCCCTGGTGGCGAATTGGAGCAGTGCAGGCCTGGCGGCATCGACGACTCACCTGACCCTCTCCAAGACCTCTATCCAGCACGGTCAGACGGTCGTTGCCGACGCTACTGTAACCGGAGCGAGCGCTCCGACGGGGCAGGTTTCCCTGTCAGCAGGCGCTAATCCTCCGTCCTTTCCGGTGGGAGTTGCTATCGGCAACTATCCGCTCAAATCTGGTGGCACGACGGGCAATCTGAACATCAACTATCTGCCCGGCGGAAGCTATAAGGTCATTGCCAGCTACGGCGGCTCCGCGGCACTCTCGCAGAGCGTTTCGTCGCCGGTCTCGATCACGGTGTCACCGGAATCGAGCACCACCCGGCTTACTGTCAAGGCTTACGATCCATCGTCGGGCGCACTTTTCAGTGGAAGCAGTATCCCCTATGGCTACATCGTCAACTTCTTTGCGCAGCCCTACGGCAACCGGTCCAACGTCTCCGGCGGCGGAACAGTACAGCCTGATGGCGTTGCAACCGGCAGTGTGACCTTTACCGAGGGGCCAGTCAGCCTGGGTAATGAGCCTGTTGGCCTGGATGGATATGCGGCTGCAGTTGGCCGATGGATCGCGCCGGGAGCTTATACCGCAAAGGCTGCCTACCACGGAGACAACAGCTTCATTGCCAGCACTGGAACTCACAAGCTGACAATCACCAAGGCAAGCACACACATTGCGCTGGCCGCCAGCTCTGTCACCTATACAGGCAAGCCCGTCGTCTTCACGGTGGCGGTGAGTACGGATAGCGCTGGCGCGGCTCCTGCCGGCACAATAACCCTCAAGGCGGGCACGACAATTCTGGCTCAGACCAGCCTTGCGGGTACGGCTGCTACAGACGATGAGCTTGCGGCGGGAACAGCCACAATCTCGACGTCGAACGTGCCTCTGGGCACAGCTGAAATCGAAGCCGTCTACAATGGCGACGTCAATTATTCGGGCGCCACCTCAAACACAATCAAGTTCCGGGGAAAGCCCACATTTGTCGTGGCAAACGTCAGCTTCGGCCTTCCCGGTGAACATACAACCGGCGCAAACTACATTCCGATCAAGTCGATGGATGGCTATGCGGGAACAATCAAACTGACATGCAGACTGATGACCAAGACCAGCACACCTACTCCACCGGAGTGCGCGATGTATCCAGACTCTGTGGACCTGGCTGCGGGAAAAGTCGTCAAGCCTCAGATCCTCATCTTCGGTAAAGGAACAAAGCTGCCGAGCGGAGTCACGCAGAGCAGCAACGCGGGCAACGGCCTTGGCCTCGGGCTTAGTGCCGGAGGCGCAGTGCTGGCCTGCTGCCTGTTCTTTGGTATTCCGGCGCGCCGGCGTGGCTGGAGGTTGATGCTGTCGGTGTGCCTAATGGTGATTGCTGTGGCAGGGCTGTCATCCTGTTCGGATACTCCCAAGAAGGTCAGTCAGGGAATTTACGTATTCACTGTGACTGGCACAGACACAAAGGACTCAACGGTCCAGTCAACGGCCACGATCAAGGTGACAGTGCTCTAGCATTGCTGTCTGCTTCAGCAATAAGGCCATCCCAATTGGGATGGCCTTATTTTTTCCAGAGTGTTTTGTCTCTTAAGCACGCTCGTACTGACTGCCCTTGATCCACAGCGACGGATTGATCTCAGCAAAGATGCTGTCGCGCACTTCAATTGCCTTCAGCGTCGACTCGGTCTCGTCTGACAAAGCCCCGTTCTGCCTGAATTCAAACCAGGCCTTCTCGACCTCTTTGAACTGCTCGACGTGAGTCATGAAGCGGGCTTCGGCGTAATCCCGCGCGGGGCCGGTCGTGATCAGGAACTGCCAATCAGAGGACTCCATCAGCAGCAGTTCGCGGCAGAGCTGCTTCATGATTCGCTCGCCCAGGCCGCCATCTTTCCATGCGCCTTCTGTAGCGATCTCGCGCACAGTGGCCTCAGCGGGGTAGATGTGCGTCCAGGTCCAGCTTGTATCGGGATTGAGCCAAACGTAGTTGTTTCCGTGCTGACCCCACGAGCCTTCCTTCATGCCGATATAGCCCGGAGGCGGATACTTGTCAAGATACTCCCCGCAACTGATCAACTGCACCGGGCAGTCCTCTCGGGCCGCCGCGCGGGCGACATGTTCCAGCCACTCGGCGCCCTCATGCCACCAGTGGCCAAAGAGCTCAGCGTCAAACGGCGAGGTGAGGATAGGCGGTGCCCCGCCCTGATCGAAGTTCGCACTCAGCGTCTCAACCACCACCCTGACGAAGTGCTCGGCGTGCGCCTTGGTGCGAGCTGCTGCCCGTTCCGGATAATAGGAGGTCTTCATCCCCAGGTCGGCCTTTGAATGAGTGACCTGCCAATAACGATGTCCACCCGGCCAGCGCTTCTTGTGAAAGTCGAGATACACGCCGTCTCCGGGATAGCCCGTGTCGCCGGACCAGACTTGAAGGCCAGTGCGCGGATCGCGCGGAAAGACATGCGTGTGATGTTCGCGCGCTTTTGGTCCATCAACGATGTAAGGCTTGTATACGGTCTTGACGTAAGCCGAGGACTCCAGCTCTTCGACCGCCGCGCCTTCAGCACCATGCATCAGGTCATACGGCGTATAGCTAACCGATTCTTCAACCAGGTGAGTATCGACGAAGAAGTAGCCGATGCTGCCCTGGTACATTGCCTCTTCGACACCGATGCGATCGAAGGGCTCCCATGGGCCGTCAGAGCCTGCCGGAGTTACGGGTGTCTGCCACATGCCTGCGGGACGGTAGCCGCTCTCAGGCGACCACATGCCGCGCGGATGCTTGCCCAGATGTTTGTAATGGATGGCCGCACCTGTCTTGATCTGCGCGACATCTGTACCAAGCAACGGGAAGTAGCCGTGTGTGGCAGCGCAGGTAATGATCTCAATCATCCCCGCATCATTGAACTTCTTGAAACCAGCGATAATATTCGAGCCGAGCGCTGTGAAATCTTCGAGAGCCTCTGTGAAATAACGCAGCCACCAGCGGGCTGTCGAGGCCAGGTGTTCATCGCCTGCTGCTTTGAAGTGCTCTTCATCCACCTGCGCCGCAGCAATCTTGCGATTGAGGTATTCGGGTAGTTCTGCTTGAAAGACCGGATGAGCAAGCTGCTCCAGCAGAATCGGCGACAGGTTCAGATTGGCTTTAAGTGCAATGCCGTCAGCCTGCAATCGCCCCAGAACGCGCAGCAGCGGAAGGTACGTCTCTGTCGCCGCTTCCAGAAGCCACTCCATGCCATGAGGCCAGGTGCCGTGATTTACGACGTAGGGCAGGTGGGCATGCAGTGTAATGGTCAGGTAACCCTTGGGTTGGCCTTGTGTCATAGGTACACATCGCTCCGAACTAGCTTGGAATTGCGCCAAAAACCTGGTTGCAATCTTATGGGCTGGCAGGGTGCCTTCGCCGCCCTCTGCGAAGGCTAATCGTCCGGGGTACGGTTACAGATGGGGTGCGCATAGAAACGGACAGACCCCCAGCTGAGTTTCTGCCAGTGTATCAGAGCGGCATCTTACATCTTGAAGAGAGCACGATAGCTCACAATCAGCGAGTCTATATCGGGCAGCGCGGACAGTATGGGGCAACTTCGCTATGGAACATCGCGTCAAATGGGGGTGAGCTAAAGTATGAGTTTTTGCGCTACACTTGCGTAATCTCAGTGGAACCAGCACTCTGCGCTCACAGGATTTGATTATTATCGGTCCTATTCATCAGGTATTGCGAAAGGAGTTTCCTTCAATGGCAACCGACAATCAGCAAGCATTTGGATGGTTTCTTGCAGGTCTTGGAATTGGCGCACTCGTAGGTATTCTCTACGCGCCCAAGAGCGGCCGCGAGACGCGCGAAGACATCGTAGCCACCGCCAAGGATGGCACGGAGTATGTGCGGGTTCGGGCCCGCGAGGTAGCAGATCAGGCCAGCGTTCTAGTCGAGCGTGGCAAAGGCCAGGCTGCTCAGTATGCGCAGCGCGGCAAGGAAGTCGTAGAGCGCGGCCGCGCCCAGTGGGAAGACTTTGTCGATCGTGGCAAGGGTTTCGTCAACGATCAGACCGTCAAGGTCGCCGCTGCGGTTGAGGCAGGCAAGCATGCCTACGTCGAGACCACGGCGACTCCAGGCGAAGGTCCGCTGTCCTAAGTCCGATCATTCCCGGATGGATCCAGACATAGACGCGCAGGGCTCCGGCCCTGCACGTCCTGCTTTTCCCGTACCGAACGGCTTCTCCTGCGAGACCCATGGAAACGCATACCGATACACTCTTGACGATCTTTGTAGGACTGACAGGTGTGGCAGTCCTGTTGCAGGCCTGTGTGCTGCTCGGGATTTACATCGCCTTAAAGAAGGCAGCCAACTCAATAAAGGCTGTAACCGAAGTGGCTGATGACCTGAAGGGCACGGTTGTGCCTCTTGTGCACACCACACGAGAACTGCTGGAACGCATTACGCCCCAGATCATGACCATCTCCACCGGCCTCGCGGAACTGACTGATCTCGTGCATCGACAAGGCAAGGGCGTCAGCACTTCAGCCGCTGAGATCATGGAACGCATCAACCGTCAGACCGCGCGGCTCGACGAGATGCTTACCAACGGCCTCGACAAAGTAGAAGAGACAGCAGCCGCCGTGGAGACGGTCGTAGCCAAGCCAGTCCGCCAGGTAAACGGCATCATCGCGGGCATACGAGCTGCGGTGGAGCGATATGTTTCAGATACCCGCTCTCACCCTGCTTCGAGGCGCAGGGTAGTTTATCCCAATGCCGACTCCGACTTCGGCCTGGACCCGGACGCCGACGTCATCGAGTAAGCGGTCATCTCCACCAGTATTT
>Ga0206975_1063_pt1 | contig 30944 bp, 31 predicted proteins | sample Alteio_BWOrgHeat_81_FD_152919 | JGI IMG/M metagenome (GOLD analysis project Ga0206975, IMG submission 152919) | Enriched cells from forest soil in Barre Woods Harvard Forest LTER site, Petersham, Massachusetts, United States -... | ecosystem: Environmental > Terrestrial > Soil > Temperate forest >... | reverse complement strand
GCGCCGCCGAACTCTCACCAAAGGACGAGAACGTCCTCGACTATCAAGTCCAGGCGCATATGGCAGAAGCCAAACAAAGCTATACAGCGCTCTACAAGCTGAACCCGGCGTCGTGGCGCCTACACCGGCTGAACGCCGCTATTGACGCGCAGGCGCAGGACCATAAGGGGGCCATCGAGGAATACCAACTGGCCATCAAACTCGCCCCAAGAGAACCTGAGTTGTATGAGGGCATGGGTTGGGAGTATCGCAAACTGGGTCAGGCCGACCAGGCCGCGAAGTCCTTCGCTGAGCAACTGAGGCTGACACCGGGGAATCCGATCGCCATGTACAACCTGGGTAGCGCACAGGTGGACAATGGGCAAGAGCAGGCAGCGCTCCCCTTGCTGCAGCAGGTCGTCAAGATCTACAACCATCCCACCGGTGCTGATTATTACCTGGGCCGGGCGCTTGTAGCAGCGGGAAAGAACGATGAGGCTGTGCTGGCTTTTCAGCGTGCGGCCACGCTGAACGGAGAGATGCAGAGGCGGGCCTGGTATCAGCTATCGCAGATCTATCGGCATATGGGAAAAACGGCAGACGCGCGTGCAGCGGCAGTGAAGTACGAACAGCTCAAACAGGCCGCTGATCAGGCCAGCGCCAAAGAAGTCGAGGACTGGCGGAAGATGAACGCCGCCAGCGCTGCCGCTTTGAGCGATTCAGGACAACAATAAACCGGCAGCTTGCAAGCATGCTATTGCCCGTCTGTCGTAATCGAACAGGGTCACTTCGGCCCCCATGGTTTCGGGCAGATATTTCTTTGAAGTATCCGAAGCCTTATTCTGGAAATGCACATTCGCTCTCAGCCGTCCTGTCTACGAATCTCCCCATAACGACAGCCAAATAGTCGCCTTCTCGGACAAGCGTTCCCAAGCTCTTGCAGCTTGCCAACCCAAGTAGTGACGATGAAAACGTTTGCGTAGGCTGATCGTGGTGAGCAAGATCACCACGAGGAGGTGGCAAGTGCTTTTTGTTGGAGTGGACGCACACAAAAATACGGCACAGACTACAGACCTGGCGGTGTTCTCTACAGAGCTGCCTGCACGAATATCATGCCCGAGATCACGTATTGCTGCCTTCCTGAAGGTGCGCCGGTCGGGCTTCTCCCAGTCATTTAATTCTTGATCATTGTATTCCTAGCTCAGACTAAATAACCGCCATATGAGAACGTCGAAGACTGGCAGGAGTCGGGTTCCCGTGGAACAGAATGATGCGGTGGATCACCGCAGTTGGTGGGTTCAGCGTGACCTACATGCATTATGTGAACATTGGATGGCTGTGTCAAAACAATCACCGCGGCTCAGTGCGTTTTCCGGAGGATTGAAAGTTTCGTGTCGAGATGACCTGCAGACCGCGCGAAGTGTAGTTGGTCAGGTAGAGCGATCGGCCGTCCGGTGAGAGCGTTATGTTTCGTGGAAATCCTCCCGCGGCAAGTGTCTGAAGCGTGGTTGCGTCTCTCGATTTGGAGATGCTGAAGATGGCTGCGGCTCCTGGTGCATCTGCAAAGCGGTTGGAATTTGCAACGGCGAGCATGCGGTCTTCGGCAAACAGCCGGATTCCCACCGGCGCCTCTCCGTTTGTAGAGAATGCATGCAGCAGCGCGTGTTCTGGATCGGATTCCAGCAATCGAGGGCTGAAGACCAAAATTCGATTGTCTCCACGCGCGCTTACGAAAAGCGCGGAGGAATCCGCGGTTTCCACCAGGCGCACCGGGGAGCACCCTGCGGCAACACGAGAAAGAACTGAGCTTGCGCGACGCTGGCCATCAATAACCCGCTGCGTGTCGATGACGGTAATGAAGCCGTTGGGGCGGGCCGGCGTCCCCTTCTTCTGAACACAATCCTCCTTCGTGAGCAAAGAATTACCGCCGTCAGCGATGTGCGGAGGATCGTGCGCGGGCACAAGCTCGCTGGCCACATACAGGCGGGAGCCGTCGGCAGAAAGAGCGAGGCTTGGAACAACGTCACCCGTTGCCAGTTGCCCGATGGTTTCCGGATGAGTGACTCTACCGCCGGGATCGGGATGGACTGCGACGATTCCGATGTTGCCGCGCGACTGACCGATGACTCCGTATTCGTTGAAAGAGAAGACGTACTTCCCGTCAGGCGATGAGACCACATCAAAGGTGCCCGCGCCGTCGCCCTGTCCAGCAAAATAAGGTACGGCTTTGCCGTCGATGGCGTCCTGCACATTGACGAAGGCCACGCCTGCATCGCCTACTCCGACGACGATTGTCTTGCCATCAGGCAGAAGAGCGAGACTATTGGCGCTCGGTGTCCCGAGCGGCAGGAATCGATAGGGCTTGAGGGCGCCGTGCGTGCCCCGGAATATCTGCAGCCCGGAAACAACGTCGTGTCTCGCGTTTGCAACTGAGTCGGGGCCGGTAAAATTTGGGGCGCCGACATTTGTCACAGATACAAATACATATTTCCCGTCGTGAGTAGCGATTGCGGTGGTCGGATTTCCAAGGGTGGCATAGCTAGCAATGCCGACTGTCTGGCCTAGACCAACCGACCTTAAGAACAGGCACGCGGACAGAGCAACCAGGTGAAGCTTGATGCCAATGCGGAGAGAGGAAGAACAGTTCATGCGTGTCTCCATAGCAAGCAATACGGGGCAGGAACTGTTCCGGAGAAGCGGGTCCTTGTTCCTGCAACGCGGGAGCACATACTGTGCACTGCGGCTTAACGAGTAAAGTGTTTAGGCCGGAAGTTGCGAACTAGATTATCGGGCGGAAAGAGCGTCAGCGCAGAGACAACAGAAGGATGGGCAACGAAGAAAAGAGCGCTCGGCTGCGATGAGCATGAACTTCATGGCGTAAGAGTACAGGTGCTACTACCAATATCAAGCATCGCCTACGTGCTCTGGCGTAGTACGTGCTTTGTGTTGATCATGAATTAATCTTGACTCCTGCCAGATATATGATATTTTTCCCGCATGGAATACGCTGCATTCAACTACGGCAACACGGACACAATGTTAGTTGCGTATTCGCGCGTCGCCTCTCGATGTCGCCTTTGATTCTCGCCCAGCAGATTTTTTAGACAGAACTGAGCTTGAGGATCGCTATCCCTTGAAGATATTGGTGTTTGAGCTTTAGCGGGAGCCGATTATTCAACGTCTTGCTTAACCGCTAAGACGAAGAAGACGATTTCGTTTCGTCGCTCGGGCCGCTCCTTCGTAGCCGCCGCAGCACTGTCTCTAATTCTGCGCACTCTGAACCGATTCTGAGCGTGGTTGTTGCTGTCGAAGGTGGCGGCCCATGGCTCCTTCTGCGAGCAGGAGGCCGAAATCTCTTCTGCGTGAGGCAATGTTATGAGTTCAAGAACGACACATTCCTATCTTTTCGCTGTCCTGTTCGTTTTGAGCAATGTAATCGCGTTCGCCCAGGCCGTAACCAGCGGACCGTTGTTGGCTCAGTGGCGGACTCAACGGGAGCTGCCGTTGCACACGCAATCGTGACCATTGCGCAGGCAGACACGGGCGCAGTTCGAACTGTCCAAACGAACGAATCGGGCCAATACCGCTTCCCGTTTGTCAAGCCTGGGGATTACGCGATCTCGGCGAAAAGCGCGGGACTCACGGCTGAGATCTCGCACTTCAGTCTCCTGGTCGGCCAGGAGCAACAGATCAACCTAGTGCTTGCTGTCCAATCCGTCCAGCAATCTGTGTATGTCAACAGCTCGGCATCTCTTCTCGAGACTGAGAACGCCAACCAGGCGACCTCTTACGGTGAAAAAGAAGTTGAGAACATGCCAATCAACGGCGGCGACATCACCAACATCGCCTTCACTACACCCGGACTCCGTCTCAACGTAGGCGGCGGCGATACCAACTTCAACGTCAACGGCCTGCCTTTCAGCTCGGCGCTCTTCACCATGAACGGGGCTGACATCACGGAACCTTACAACCTGAACAATAAATCCGGAGCGAGCAACAACACGCTCGGGGCGAATGACATTCAGGAAGCTGCGGTGATCGTAAATGCCTTCAGCGCGCAGTACGGACGCATGGCTGGTGCACAGGTGAACTACATCAGTAAATCGGGCACCAACGACTTCCACGGCAACCTGGCAGAGAACTACAACGACGCGGTCCTGAATGCCAACGACTACTTCAAGAACCTTGAAGGCACGCCTCGCGGACGCGCTGTCGCCAACCAATACGCGGCATCGATTGGTGGTCCGATCTTAAGGAATAAGCTCACGTTCTTCGCGAATGCGGAGGGGCTACGGTATGCCCTGCCATCGTCGGGAGTCGTCTCGCTCCCTTCTCCGGAATTGCAACAGTACACACTGGCTCACATTCCCGCGGCGTCCGTTCCTCTCTATCAGGATCTCTTCAAACTCTACAGTGGCGCCCCGGGTATCAGCCGCGCTGTGCCTGTCACTACAGGCACGGGCCCTCTGCAGGACAGCACGGGTCATCTGGGCTGCGGCACGCAAAAGTTCACAGGAACTTATGTAAATGGATCAAGTGGACCGCAATTCGGAGTGAGTGTTCCCTGCGCGGTTGCCTTCGGCACCAATGCATCGAGCGTGAATACGGAAAGCTATGTCTCCGGGCGGGTAGATTACAACATTAACGACAAGCAGAAGATCTATTTCCGCCTGAGTCGCGATTGGGGCATCCAGGCCAGCGCGACCAGTCCGATCAGCCCGATCTTCAACCAGCAGAGCAATCAGCCCTGGACGATTCCGCAAGTGAACTACACCTATTCCATCACACCGAACCTGGTAAATAACTTCATTGCAAGCGGCACTGGTACTCCGCCATCTTTGGCGTCGTTAATTTCCCCGATGCGGAGCAGGCGTTTCCAGGCAACTTTGTCTTCGATGACGGCGGAGCCAATGGAAGCGCCAACAACACCACGGGGACTGGTTTTGCCAACGTGGATGCCTTGCTGCCAACAGGAAGACGCGGAGAACAGTTTCAGCTGATCGACGACCTTTCCTGGAGCCACGGCCATCACACCATCCAGGCGGGGGTGAATGACCGCAATAACCGGATCTCGGACTCGACCATTTCCAGCGGATCGATCATCGGCACCACGACGTTCAATGACCTCACCGACTTTGCTGTAGGCACAGTGAACAGCACAAACACGGGGTCGAAATACACGCAGTCCTTTCCCTTGCTGGCCACGGCCCATACACGCCTCAATTCGCTGGGTTTCTACGGGCAAGACGAGTAGAGCATACGCCGCAATCTGAACATTACGTACGGGCTCCGGTTTGAGCTGCAGGGCAATCCCTCATGCAAAGAAGACTGCTTTTCTCGCTTTAACAACGCGTTCCTCGCTCCCGGATATCCGTCGGGCGCGACTGTTCCATATAGCGCGACCATTCAGACCGGGCTTAACAAGACCTTCGCGAACCTTGAAGGCATCGTGACCGAACCGCGCCTGGGCATTGCTTACTCCCCGCGTGGGGACGCCGGCATTGTAATTCGCGGCGGTGTCGGCCTGTTTGCCAATACCTTTCCGGGAAACATTACGGCCAGTGTCTTCGGCAATGCGCCGAACAAGTTCACGCCGACTGTGAACTATGGGGATGTCGCCATGAGCAACGACGCCATCAGCTCACAGGCCGTCGCGATAGCTTCGAATGAAGCCTTTCAGAATGGCTTTTCAAGCGGCGACAACCTCATTCAACTCCAACAAGCGCTCGGCAAAGTAAAGTTTGCGACTCCGACCTTCTATTCCAATCCCACTCATTTCCGCACCATTAAAGCTATAGAGTGGAGTGTGGAAATAGAACAGTCCCTTGGAAAGCGTGATGTCTTCACGCTTACCTATGCGGGGCAATCACGGATATGACGAATCGGCCACCAACGCGGACCCCAACGCCTACATTGGAACCGCCAGCCGTTATCCCAACGGTTTTGGAAGCTTGCCCACGGCTATTCCTGATCCGCGCTTCTCTGCCGTGAGCCAGATCCTCGTCTCGGGATATTCGAATTATAACGGCCTCACTGCGCAGGTACGTCACGCATTCAGCTACGGGTTCCAGGCGCAGGCCTTCTACACCTGGAGCCATGCGCTGGAGGCTCAATCCACCTTCCGGGACCTCTACAACGCTGTCTGTATACAACCCTTATAACCTGAACGCCGGCTATGGTCCCACCAACTTCGACACACCTATCAATTTTCACTGCGGACCTTCTGTGGGTAGCACCAAAGCAGAACAACCGCTGGCTCCAGGCCACGCTTGGCGGGTGGACTTTTGGCGGAAAGCTATATCTGTACAGCGGACGTCCTTTTTCCGCGACCAATAGCCAGATTCCCGGTCTCCTCTCGCCGACATTCGGCGGCCCGATCCTGGCCGATCTGCTGGACGCGAGCATCGTAGGAAAACATTGCTCGCGCGAAGCGGTAACCACGCCTTGCATTACCGCCAGTCAATTCTCCGCATCGACAGCGTCAGCAGCGAACCCGCATCAGCAGGTCGACTTCGGCAATACTCCTCCCAATATCTTCCGTGGGCCAGGATTCTCGAGCGTTGCCAGCCAACTTACCAAGAAGATTCCGGTGAAAGAAAGTGCTTCCTTTGTGCTTGGCGTTACGGCCTACAATCTTTTCAATCACGCCAACTTCGCTGTTCCCAACGGGAACGTCGCTTCCGGCTCTAATGGATTGATCACCAGCACCGGTCGCGTGCTGGTGTTGCTAGGCAAGTTCGTTTTTTGAGCGTACAGACTCCGATGACAGATATAAGTGGAGATACTTCAATGAAGACGTTCCAGCGATTTTCCCTTGCACTGCTAGCAGCCACTCTGTTTTCCTTTCCTGTTTCAGGGCAGCAGCGACGCCCGATCACGCTTCAGGATCTCGTATCCCTGAATCCGTTTGCTGGCCAGGCAGGAGTGCTCGCGCCCGACGGAAAGCACTTTGCAGTGGTTGAAAAGGGACAGATCGCGCTGCTGCCGGTTGACGGGAGCGCGCCGGTCCCAGTGACTGCAACTCAAGGAGCGAAGTCTGAAGTGAGCTGGTCAGCGGATAGCAAGAAGCTGGCCTTTGTCAGCCAGGGCCAGATATGGGTGGTACCCGTTTCCGGTGGAGAGCCGGTCAAACTAACCAACGACCCGGCCGGACCCGGCGATCCACGCGGTGCGACCGATCATCTGCCGAAATGGAATCCGAACGGCAAGCGGATTCTCTATGAGTCCGGCCGCAGAGGATGGAACCAGCTCTACGTCGTCAGTGAGGACGGAAAAGCCGAGCACCTGATTGCCTCGACAGAGATTTATACCGGCGGCGATGTGATTGCCAGCTCCGCTCCGGACCAGGGCGACGCAGTCTCGTCGGATCGCTTCGCCCCCAATCCATCCTGGTCGCCGGACGGGACCAGGCTTTCCTACACAGAGCGGTCACGTGAGCTTTTCTCCGGCAAGCTGAACATCGTCGCCTTCGACCAGAATTCAGGAACGCCGACAGGATCTCCACGCACCCTCTACACGGCCAGGAATGATGTGGGCGGTGCGTGGGCCGTGAATACGGCTGCGTGGTCTCCAGACAGTAAGACGCACGCGGTTGTACTGCAGGAGACCGGGCGGGATAAGGTCTTTCTGATTCCTGCCGCAGGAGGTAAGGCGAAACAACTCACGACAGGCGAATGGGAAGATGAAACACCGGTGTATGCGCCGAATGGAAAATGGATCGCCATCGTCTCCAACCGCAATCTTCCCGAAGAACGCCACATTTGGATTGTCCCCGTGGATGGCTCCGCGCCATGGCAGCTGACGCATCTTGACGGTTTCGAGAACGATCCCCAGTGGTCTCCCGACAGCAGCACAATTTACTTCGGGCGAGGAACGTTACTGCGCAACCCGGCCACCTACTTCGCGTCCATCCGTGGCGAAAATGAACCGCGGCCCTTGCGACCGTTGCAGCATTCCATTTTCGAGCAGGCCCGGCTTCCCACTCCGGAGGTCGCCCATTTCAAAGGGAAGGATGGTCTACCGCTCGCGGGAATTCTATTTCGTCCTTTGGGCTTCAGGGCAGGAGTTCGTTACCCTACGGTGATTTGGGCGCACGGAGGCCCCGAGGGCCAAGTGACGTTGAGCCTTTCTCCTTGGTCTCTGTTTCTTGCTCAGGAAGGGTTTGTGGTATTCGAGCCGAATTTTCGTGGCAGCACAGGCTACGGAGAAAGGTTTCGCAATCTGAACGTCAAGGACTCCGGGGGCGGAGAAGTCGATGATATCGCCGCGGCTGTGCATTACCTGATCATACAGGGATTCGCTGACCCTTCGCGTGTCGGCATCGGCGGCGCAGCCATGGAGGTACTGTTGTTGCGAATGCCGTGACGAAGCTCCCGGATACCTTTGCCGCGGGCATCGAGATGTTTGGAGTGGTGGATCGCGCATTGTTTCTGCAATACACCAATCGCAATTCGAAGATTCGCTGGGAGACCAAGATGGGTGGAACTCCCGAGGAACAACCGGCGGTTTATCGGAAAGCGAACGTGCTGCCGGATGTCGAAAGGATCAAGACGCCTCTGCTGATCATGCACGGCGAAGAAGATCCCCAGGTTCCACCGCAGGAGTCCATAGAATTTGTCGCAGCCCTGAAGAAAGCCGGCAAGACATACAACTACATCACCTACCCGAACGAAGGTCATGGATTCCGAAGTCCCGAACATCGGCTGGACTCGATGCAAAAGGAACTTGCATTCCTGCAGAAATATCTACACCCAGAGTCCTGACCGCTGTTGCCGCTGCCCGTTTCAGGGCCGGAATAACCTGTGTAACTGCTCTTCACAAGGTCATCGCGGCCGGTGAAAAAGGTCGTCGGCCAGGGTAAGTCAGTCTCGCTGAGTGAATCTCGCGTCTGCGACCTGGCGCTGGCCGATCTGCGCTTGATCCTTACGTCGCGCGCAAGCAGGCGGTTCCTGCCATGTTAAAGAAACCGCGGCGATACACCCTAGCTATTCACTGAATGGAACGCCAAATGTCAAGAGGGCACTTCGTGGTGGACGATGCTGTGCACCGATCAAGTTTGGGCGTCTGCCCATGGTTTTCCAGATAAGCAGTGCAACAGCATTCATGTAGAGAAGGCGTAACTGCTCTCGGCTCTCGCCTCGGCTGCTGTAGATGCTGATCTCGGTTAGAAGGCTCGTTTGTCCCGAGTCGGCCAGGTATCGTCCCATACTGACCGCCGGGGCATTCTGTATGTCTTGCACTTCATCCGCGCCTTGAGCGACGATCTCATAGTTTAGTGATCTCGGGGCATATTCGCCGTGGAGGCTGAACAAGAGATCATTCGAGGTACGGTTGAGCGCATATTGTGTGTCCATCATGTGCTGCCTCTTGTCGAGCAAAGTAGATATGGCCTCACGAGGTTGATCGCGAGTGTGATCGCGTAGCTCTCATCGTTAATTCGTGTTTCTCTTTGCGAACCAGTAGTATCGGCGCCAGCAATTAATGCAGCGAACCGGGCGGAGCGCAAAGAAGCCCAGTAGGCCATCGAGGGTTTGCGACTCGGCCTCCTTGAATTCAAATGAGCTGCAACGGGGGCACACTCGACGTATCCAAAGTAGACGCGGAATGTAACCAGGCCACGTCAGGCCAATGATATTCATGCAGGCTGTTCCTCACGATCGGATGACAAGTTCACTGAGTGCCGTTTTCATCTCCCGAACTGGAATTTGAATCTAGCCACGAAAGGAGACGCCGGACGCTGCCAGTAGCCATCGCCACGCATGAGTCACCCGCTCCGTAATAGAGGTGAATAGTATCTCCATCCGCGCCGATGGTTTGCCCACAGGGGAATACGACGTCGTTGACATCTCCTCCGCGCTCGTAGGGAGCTTCCGGCCCGAACACCCAGGAATCTCCCCGCTGCAGACAGAGATCTGGCTTGTCGAGGTCGAAGAGAGCGAGACCGAGGCGATAGATGCTGCCGGATGCCGTCTGGCGGACGCCGTGATAGATCGTCAGCCAACCCCTTGCGGTTTCGATCGGAGGGGAACAAAGGCCAATCTTGTTCGCATCCCACCATCCCCCGCGTCGCGCCGCGAGCATGATTCTGTGGCGGCCCCAATGCCGTAGATCAGGTGAGTATGAGATCCACATGTGAGCGCCAAGCGTTGTCACAGGCCGATGAATCATGGCCCAGACACCGCCAATTCTCCGAGGCAGCAGAGCGGCATCCTTATCCTCGGGTGGCATGATCACGCCGTATCGCTCAAAGCTCTTGAAATCTTGGGTCAGTGCCAGCGACACTCCCGGACCGCCGCGCGCGTACGAGGTATAAGCAATCGCATACTGCTTCAGCTCCGGGACATACGTGATTCGCGGATCTTCAATACCCCAGATCTCTTCGGGATATTCGATGGGACTTGCCGTCAAAGTTGGTTGGGCATCGATGTGCCATCCATCTATGCCATTCGCGGAGCGGGCAGAGCAAAGGTGCGACAACCCACGCCGGTCTTCAACGCGGCACAGCAGCAGAGTATCTCCGTCGTCCAGGACCACGGCCCCCGCGTTGAAGACACTGTTAACTGGATATGGCCAGTCTTTCCGGCTGAGGATAGGATTGCCGGAATGACGCGTGAAGAGGGAATCTTCAGCGAGCCTTCCCGAAGCCTGTTGTTCAATCGCAGTGGACTCCGGCGTTACCGCCGAAAGGAGAATTGTATTCAAATGGAGACACTCATTTCCTGATTCAGTTGTTCTAGGTTGGCCATTTCCACACTTTGCATTTCGAGCAGAGCCATCAGGAACGAAAGTGTAGATTCGGCTCCCTGATTTTCGTTCACTCGATCCGGATGAAGACCGTCTTTACACCCGCCGGTAGTCGCGTCGTAAAGCGGAACCTGCAGATCGTTCTCGCCGAGAAACCAGCGGAAGCCACACCATGCTTCCTCAAGCCACCGCTTCTCATTCGTTAAGCGATATGCCAACAAACACGCAGAGATCGTCGCGCAGGCCTCGATCGGTTGTTGATCGAAACGAGCCTTCACGCCGCCGTCTACGAAACACTCCCTGGAGCCTATTGGAACGAAGATGTCTGCATCGCTGCGGTGCTGCTCGGCGACCAGCCATTTGAGAGACTCGCACCCAACTTCGACCATCCTCTTGTTGTCGCTTTGCCACCCTGCCATTAAGAGCGCCTGTGACAACCTTGCGTTCGAGTAGGAAAGGCTTTTCTCAAACCACTGCCACGTCTCTGATTGACAGCGCTCATAGATATCCAACAGTCGGTTTGCGAGCGCATTTCGAACGCCCTGGATTACCCTGTCTCCGGGAAACCAATCCAGGTAGGCCTGCATGCCCAACACGGAGAATGCCCATGCACGAGGGCTGGTGAACGTCAGAGCGGCCGGAAATGCGGTCTCGAAGAGTCTGCCTGCCGCGCCTCTCAGCCCTGGGTCTTCCGAACGGCCAAGCACCGTTCCCAGGGCCCACAGGGCGCGACCGTGGCTGTCTTCAGAACCAATGTCCTCCTGCCATCGGCGATCATAGCCGAGAAAGTTTCTGAACCTGCCAGTCTTGTCGAAGAAGGCGAGTAATAGAAACGACAGGTACCGTTGAGACATCTTCCCAGGCTCGAAGCTACCTGATTGAGCCGAAGAACTGAGCAGTGTTGCCACGATCAGCGCGCGCGCATTGTCATCGGTTGTGTAACCTTCAAGACTGTTGGGCACCGAAAATATGGCGTGCTGCAAGATGCCCGTATCGTCGGTCATGTTCGACAGGTGAGTCGTGTCGAGCATCGGCATCCCGCCTGTCGACTTCGCTGCGAATACGTCCGGTAGTGCGGGGCGGGGCCGCAACATCCGTTCCACCCGCGCACGTTGAAAGCTCGCCACGTAAGCCTGCGCCGTGCTTTGCCACGTCGTACCCCGAGAGTAGAGGTAGGCTCGTTTCCGCATTGCATGCCTCTCGGCATCGTTGTCCAATAGCCTGATCGCGGCGTCTGCGATGGAATCGGGATCGTCGAAGGGAACGATTACGCCGCGCTCGTCGGCAAGCAGTTCTCTGGCATGCCAGTATGGTGTAGAGATGATAGCTTTTCCGGCACCCACCGCGATGGCCAGCGTGCCGGACACTACCTGCGCTTCCTGGCGATACGGAGTGATGTAGATATCCGCGGCGCCCACGTGCGCCACCAGTTCCTCAGCGCTCACAAAGCGGTTGTTGAAGATCACGTGCGAGGAAACGCCGCATTCCTCCGCCAACGCCTTCAACTGTTCCCTATACCACTCACCCTCGCGCCGCTTGATATGAGGGTGCGTAGCTCCGGAGATGATGTACACCAGATTTGGATGTTTCTCCAGAATCGCTGGCAATGCGCGGATCACGTTTTCAATTCCTTTGTTTGGAGAGAGCAAGCCGAACGTAAGCAGTACGGACTTCCCTTGGGTGCCAAACAGGTCCTTGAAGTAATTGGGGTCCATGAACGGAAGATCAGGTACGCCATGGGGAATGACATCGATCTTTCCGCCCGGCACCTCATATACATCGCGCAGAAGACAAGCCGCGTGTTCACTCATCACAATCAAGCGATCTGAAAGCTGAGCGATCTCTTCGAGCACGGCCCGCTGATTTTGATCTGGTTCACGCAGAACGGTGTGCAATGTCGTCACCAGCGGCATCTTCAATTTGCGAAGCAGCGCCAGTATGTGATGGCCGGCAATCCCGCCGAAAATGCCGTATTCATGCTGCAAACATACCAGGTCGTTTCCATTGAAGTTAAGGAATTCGGCGGCGCGTTCATAAGAGGTCCGGTCTTCCTGGGAGAGCTCAAGCCGTACCCGCTCGGGATACTCATAGCTCGAATCTGGGTCATTGACTGGAATGGCGAAGAGGCAGCCGCTGCCGTATTCGGCCGCTACTGCTGTGCATAGATCGGTTGTGAAGGTGGCAATGCCGCACTGTCTCGGCAGATAGTTACCGATAAAAGCAATGCGTGTTGGCAGGGGCAACGGATGAGCTTCTACGAAAGAAGTCTCAACGCGTTCTTCGTTATGAAGTATCTCCGAAAAAGGCATGGTTTCCTGCTTTCACGCGCATCGCAACTGCGACACTCGATATCTGAACTACTCATGGCATGTCCAATGTGCACGGCTTCGAGTCAGATCGAAGCGCCTGGAAGTTGGAAGACTTGTTGGGCGGGGAACTGCCGGATACTCATCTCGTCAACGAGGCCAAGGGAAGCTTGTTGTTGAACCTGCCGCGCATGAATCGTAACTTTGGCAATCTGGAAGCTCGGATATCTCGAGATCCTTACCGAGCCCAGCTCAGCGGCGTTGAACCTGTCTTTCACTTCATTCAAGGCAAGAGTTATTGCCCTGCTGATAGCCGATTTGGCAGTCCGGCCGAAACCGTGACGCGAATACGTACCTACCAGCCACATAAAGTGCCACCCAGCATTTCGGATCCTCAGATCCAGTGCGGAGGCGATAGTATCTCCAGCTGACAGCCACGTTTCGTCAAACTTCTCTTGCACGAGGTCCAGGCCATCGGGCAACAAGCAGTCTCTGCGCAAGAATATCGAATGCTGCTTCACGCTTGCGGTTTCCCGACCGCCGACGTGTACGTGGAATGGGCGGGATCAACGTGAGACTCGCTTGCAGCGGCCGATGGTCTTATGGATGAATGCTTTTCGCCATCAACCCGACGGGACTTTGATTCGTTTACCTTCGCTTCGCGGGACTCATCTCCCGAGTGGCCGGCCGCATGAGGCTGACGGAATGGCGCGAAAGGAAACACAATTTTCCTTCGCCGCGCAGAAAGATAGTCTTGTACATCAGCTTTTTTGATAAGGCTCATGCTCGCTCCGGTCGCACTGTTGCTTACTTGAAAGGTGCTCGTCTGGAGCAAAGCAATTGCGGCTGGAGGCGAGAGGCGGAAATCCTGACTGCTGTCTCAAGCATACGCTCCAAACAGCCAGCGTGCCCCCATTAGGCCGTCGCGGGGAATTTATTTGTGCGGAATAGCAGTTCTCCTGGTTGCGGTATAAGCGCCAACTATATGCTGGGAAAAGAGGAATCATAGTGCTGCAAAATCGAGACTGGCCTGAGTAGGACCTTCGGTAGCGCGATGACTCTCAACGCTAAGTCGAACTTCAAATCAGCGGCAGGATGAGCAAATCCTATCTATTGGCAATGACATGGCGCGAATATCACGAAGCCACAAAACATAGTGTTGAATCGCTAAGGCGAGCGCGGCACGTTCTCGACTGGACGAACATGCCTGCTCCGTTTCGTTATTACGAAGGCGCGCCGGTGCTCGATCTTCCGGCCGATCCAGCCGCCCCCGACATACCCGCCCTCGACGTGCTGCAAGGCGCCTTTGGCACCACGCCGGTGGATGACGGAGCGGCTTTCCTCTCGCAGCTTCTGTTCTATTCCGCCGCGATCAGCGCCTCCAAGCGTGTCCCATCCACCGGAGAAAAGTACGCGCTAAGAGTGAATCCGTCCTCCGGGAACCTGCACCCTACGGAATTTCACTTCCTCACACGGGGCTTGAAGGGGTGGCCGGATGGGCTGTATCACTACGATCCATCAAGGCACATGGCGGAGCAGCGTGGACTCGGCGTCTTTGCAACCACGCCAGCCAGCGGGTCTGCGGCAATTGTGTTTGTCTTGACTAGTATCGTTTGGCGCGAGGCTTGGAAGTATGGTGAACGGGCATATCGGTACTGCTTGCACGACATGGGGCACGCATGGCAGGCGATTGCACTCTCCGCGCGAGCTATCGGTTGCGAACACGTCGCGGCTGGAGACTTCGTGGACGATGACGTGACGCGAATGTTCCGCCTTAACAATGACGAGTGGCCAATGCTGATCGTCAGTCTGCACGGCGAGTCCATTCCATTGCGCGAAGCAGACACCGGCGAGACTGTCTGGTTCGGTGGGAAGGCGAACCAGCTTTCAAAGGAGACGATTGCTTATCCAATGATTGACCGCATACACTCCGCCACGAAACGAAGTGGCATTGGGAGCAGTGTAACCTCCTTCGCGCCGTTGGCCTCAACCGGCTACGGCGACATCAGGCTGCCTTCTCCGGCTTTATCGACTCGCAGCTTTGGCGAAGTTGCCCGCCTGCGACGCTCGGCGCTCGACTTCCTGGGTGGAAAGCGATCGATGACATTGGCGGAACTCTCGGCCGTCCTCGCCACTACAGCCCAGGCGTTTTCGGCTGACTTTGCTGGTAGGCGCTTCATCCAACTATATCTGTATGCTCACCGCGTTGATGGGTTGCAACCCGGCGTCTACAGGTTCTGGCCGGAGTCGGCCGAGTTGGAACAGACCAAGAGTGGCGACCAGCGTGTCGTGGCCGCTGGCCTGAGTCTTGGTCAGGACCTGGCTGGTAACGCCTGCGTGACATTTTCGATGATCGGCGATCTCGAGAGTGCCGCTCGCACCTATGGCGACCGCGGTTATCGCTATGTACATTTCGAAGCAGGCGCTATTGGCCACCTTCTATATCTTGCTGCGGAAGCGCTGGGACTAGGTGCGACGGGCATCGGTGCATTCTACGATGATGATGTACACCTTCATCTCAACCTGATATCCGAACAAGGACAAGTTTTATATCATTTCGCGATTGGTTATTCGGTCCGCGATCCGCGCTTGTCGGCGTAACGAAACAGCATCGCGTCGACGCTCACCCAAAAGGCATGCGGGAATAGGGCTCGCCACAGCCGAAAGTCCATCGCTTGCCATGGCACAACACTCCATTCCCGACACGCGTATCCTTATAAGTATCAGTAAGTGAAAATCAGGCACCCGCATGGGCACCACAGAAGAGGGCCGGTTCGACATCACCGAAGCCTCACCGTGGATGCGGCCCTTTGTGCCGCCTCGTTTCCTGCGCAGCGGCCATCTGCAGACCATCGTTGGAGGTGTCCTGCCGCGCACCTATTCTCTGCCGAAACCAGAAAGCCAGCTTATCGAGGTCGAACCGTCCACTTGTCACGGAGCCAGTTTCGTGCTGTGCCACTGCCATTGGCAGCCCGCCGAGGTCCGCAGCGAGCGCCTGACAATGATTATCGTTCACGGACTCGAGGGCTCCTCCTCTTCGCGGTATGTCTTGGGGAACTCGGCGCGCGCCTTGGCAGCCGGTTGCAACGTCGTCCGCATGAATATGCGCAGCTGCGGTGACGGCGAAGAATTCTCTCCCACTATCTATCACGCGGGACGGTCCGAGGACGTCGCTATTGTGATGGCGGAACTGGCCCGCATCTACCTCATCCGCAACTTCGCGCTGGTTGGCTATTCCATGGGCGGTAACCTGGTTCTCAAATTGGCGGGCGAACGAGGCGTAGCCGGGCCGCCCTATCTCAAGGCCGTTGTCGGCGTCTCGCCTCTCATGGATCTGGCTGCCTCGTCTGCCGCACTGCACGAACCGCAGAATCGCCTTTACGCGAGCAGGTTTCTCAACGAAGAACTCAATCGCTTTCGTCGCAAGATCGAACTCTACCCAGGTCTGTACTCGTCCAGGGGCCTGGACAAGATTCGAACCGTGCGCCAATTTGACGAGCAGGTCGTCGCCCGATACGGCGGCTTCACCGGCGCGGACAACTACTACTGCCGCGTTGCCAGTTCCAACTGGGCCCAGGACATTCCCGTGCCCACGCTGATCCTGCAGGCCCTCGATGATCCCTTCATCCGCATGACTCCCGACACCCGCGCCAAACTGGCCGCCAACCCCCGCGTCATACTGGTCGAGACCCGGCACGGCGGCCACTGCGCCTTTCTGTCGCTCGAGCCCGGCGACGCAGGCTATTGGGCGGAGAGAACACTGCTGGACTTTCTCCTTGCCACCGCAGAGGGTTGACCGTTGAGTTCGACGGGAATTTATACCGCGAGCTGACTCAGATCGGGTTGGTACGGTCACCCGGAGTTGACCGGGGACGCATTACCTTGATCTTCTTCGCTAAGCCGAGCGCCGCCAATAGTCGGATGCCCCAGTAATTAAAATCCACTTCCCACCAGGCCATGCCATGGCTTGCAGACACGGGATGCGCATGGTGATTGTTGTGCCAGCCTTCCCCTCCGGTCAATAGTGCGACCCACCAGTTGTTCGTTGAATCATCGCGGGTTTTGAAACGGCGCGAACCCCACAGGTGAGTAGCCGAGTTGACCAGCCAAGTGACATGGAAGCCGACAGAGATCCGCAGAAAGACGCCCCACAACAACCACGAGAGACCCAGCTTCCATCCGCCCAGAGCGGTGCCGCCAGCGAGCAAGGCAATGCCAGTCAGAGTGATGGGAAGCCAATGCCACACTGCCAGCCACTGATAAAAGGGATCGCGTTGCAGGTCGGGTGCGTAACGGGAGAGCATGGTGGTTTCGCTATGAAGAGAGCCATGCAGGATCCAGCCCATATGCGACCACCATTTGCCCTCGCGGGGAGAGTGAGGATCGCCAGGCTTGTCGGTGTATTGGTGATGCAGGCGGTGCACTGCGACCCAGTAGACAGGGCTGCCCTGCAATGCCATGGTGCCACAGATCGCCATGAAATACTCAAGCCATTTAGGTGTGGTGAAGCCACGATGAGTGAGCTGGCGATGATAGCTGATGGAAATGCCCACGTTCTGGCCAAAGAGCCACATCACGAGAAACACTAGGGCTGAAGACCAATGAAAAGCGAACAGCGCCGCCACGGCTCCCAGATGAAACGCAGCAATTACTACGAAAAATACCCAGTTGAATTCAGTAGATTTAGCCTGTACGATCTCGACCATTTCGGGACTGCTGGTTCTCTGCGGTGGTGCAATAACGGTTGCCATGGCATGCCTCTTGTCTCGAGGCTAACGCCGCAACTAGAGAGAGCAGGTAAGAGTTAGGTAATACTTGCGATCGGCCCATTCAGGATGTGAGCAATATTGATCAGTCATGGGGCATCGAAAGCGGCGTTCCTTCCTGAAAAAGCTCTCTTTCTTGCATTTGCCCTCCGTGAGCGTTATTGACCAGCGCTGTGAGCAACCGAGCGGCAGCCTGCAGGTTCACAGGACACTCCTGACGTTCCTTCTTCACGACTAGGGACATGATGGCTACCCGGTCTAATGACACGCCTTGATTGCTCCTGTTTGCCGGACGTCAGGGAATAATCAAGCGTCGGCACATCCAGATGCCATGTTCATCAACTTGTATTAGGCACGCTGATCGTTCTAAATAATTCCGTTCGATGAGCTATCCTGACCAGCTTTCGGAAGCCTGTCCGTTCAACACTGACTACGTACAATGCTCCGCCTGAGTCGAGAAAGCTCCCAAACCAAAGCCCTCGCCCTCGCGGACATCAAGGCGTAGGGAGGGCGAAATGCATCTTAATTTGACGGATCCCAGACTAATTGCTGGCGCAGTTGTGATCGTTCTGATCATCGTTATTGGCGTTGCGTTTTACGTTCGAAATCGCAGAAAGACCACCGCGGGTTTCCGCAATCGTTTTGGGCCGGAATACGACCGGGCTGTTCTTGTGCATGGGTCCGAACACAAGGCCGAAGCGAAGCTGGCGGATCGAGAAACGCGCGTGGAAAGTCTGAAAATCCGAGCTCTTACCGCCGCGGAGCGCGGGCGTTTTTCTGCAGATTGGCAGTCGGTGCAATCCCGCTTTGTCGATCATCCGAAAAGCGCGGTCGTCGAGGCCGATGAATTAGTCTCCTCGCTCATGCAGGCGCGCGGCTATCCCGTAGCCGATTTTGATCAACGCGCCGCGGATATCTCCGTCGATCATCCTCGCCTGGTGGAAAACTACCGTTCCGCTCACGGGGTCGCGGTGCGGCTTGGCAGAGACGAGGCGAGTACAGAAGAACTGCGGACGGCGATGATCCAATACCGCAGCCTTTTCGACGAACTGGTCCAGGAACAGCCGGCTGGCGGAATCAAATCTGTGGCATAACCCGAGGATTGCGACGAGGATTGCGACTCGGAGTGAAGGAGATCTGAAAATGCTCATACTCATCATTATTCTGGTGTTGGTTTTCGGCCTGGGCGGGGGATACTACGGCTACGGTCGTTGGGGCTATGGCGGAGGCGCAGGCATAGGGCTTGGCACCGTGCTAGTCATTGTTCTTGTTTGCTTTATGCTGGGGCTTTTCCGCTAAAGCGCATCCACTTTCAGACAGGGCACGACTGCGATGAAGTTGACGATTGACGTCAGTCTGCACGTTTTTTTTGCTGTAGTGAGCAAAACGGAACAGATTGTTGTTCCCGCTGTTGCGATGCTGTTGTAACGTGCCCGGAGAAGTGTGCTCGCGACAATATGCTGAAGCTGTTCAGGCAGGTGAGCCGATTCCGCAAACGGGCCTTGATTACCGTCGCTAAGTTGATAGAATTTTAGGAGGATCCCCTCTTGTTACTTCGATCCGAAGCGGTCGCAAACCTGCTGAGCTGCCCCCACCGGCACGACCGCGGGAAAGAGACGCGCTGATGGCTGTGCTGCAGCCCATTCAATTCGATCCGGCCAGCTTTCTGGCAAGCACGGGACTAGGACGAAGGATCGTCCGATTGAAGCCTAAGCAAGCCTTCTTTGCGCAGGGGAATCCGGCTGACGCCATCTTTTATCTTCAGAAGGGCCGCGCCAAACTCACCGTCGTTTCGAAGACCGGCAAAGAAGCCACCATTACCCTTTTCGGCCCTGGCGACTTTGTTGGGGAAGAATCGCTCGCAGGAGCGGTTGGGCCGCGCATGGCGACTGCCACTGCGATTACCGCCTGTACAGCGCTCAAGATAGAGCGGCGGGAGATGATCCGCGTCATGCACGAGGAGCATTCCTTCTCCGACCTGTTCCTGTCATTCCTGCTGGCCCGCAGTATGCGCATCCAGGCCGATCTGGTCGATCAGCTTTTCAACTCAAGCGAAAAGCGTTTGGCGAGAATTCTCCTGTTAATGGCGGAATTCGGCAAGCCGGGTGAGCCAGAAACACTGATTCCGCCTATCACGCAGGAAACCCTGGCGGAAATGATCGGTACTACGCGCTCCCGCGTCAGCTTTTTCATGAATCGCTTTCGCAAGCTCGGCTTTATTGAGTACAACGGTCGAATCCAGGTTCACAAGTCCCTGCTCAACGTGATTCTCCACGATTAGATCGCCTCAGCAAACGCCACAACTGCTTCTTTCTCAGAACACTCCACAGAGGGTGACATTTGCAAGCGAGCAGGTGTGAGCAAAATTGAACAGTATCCCGATCAGGGCAATGGGACACTTCTGACAGGAGCACATTCGATGCTCAGAGGAGGGTTCACGATGCCTGGCGAAAAAGTAAACCTGCTTATCGCAGATGATGAACCCTCCATTCGAAGAGCATTCTCGGAGATCTTCACTGAGTTCGGATATAACGTTCGATCCGCTGAAGATGGTTTCACCGCACTCGTCGCGATTAGGCGGGAAATTCCCGACATTCTTCTCTCCGACCTCAACATGCCAGGTGTTTCCGGCTTTGAACTGTTAACAGTGGTCCGTGACGAGTTTCCGGCGATTCAGGCGATCGCCATGAGCGGTGACTATTCAGGTCTCAGCATACCGCCTGGGGTTTGCGCTGCCGCCTTCTATGAAAAAGGCAGTCGCCTGGATTATTTGGTGCAGATTATGGAAAGCATGGCCCATCCGAAAGGGCTGTCGCCTCTCCAACTTCCCGGCCCGAACAACGGGCACGGCTCCTCCGGATATGCCCACATTAGTCTCACCTGCCCGGAGTGCTTAAAGGTGTTTTCAAAAGATCTCGACAAAACCATCTGTCCTGCTCACGAAGCTGGCTGCGTCTATTGCTACAGCTTCGATTTGTTACGCAACCGCCCGGCCGAAAGACCTGGCGTCTTCGCAGGCTTTTCGGCCGGAGCCAGACATGTGGATCCGCGCGCCTTCGAGAGCGCCCAATCTCAACTCGCGAACGTAATAAGAAAGAGCTGCCCCGATGCAAAAAATAGCTGAACTTACCATGCTCCTGCGTGGCCGGGTGGAACTGCCCGCTAATCTCAACCTCGTGACTGAGGAGTTCCAGGAAGGCTGGAGCTTTGTGCAGTCGGGAGATACTCATTGGCTGGATAAGGAGATTCGGCAGCGCGGCTGGCATTTCATGTGGATTGGTGAAGGATCGCGCAGAGGGGGTGTAGGGCAGACACCGCAGGAGGCGATTGCCGGCGCACTCAAGCTGGCTCTTCGTCGTGTAAGCGAGCGCTTCAACGCGGCGGAAGTGGGATCGATTGAATTGAGGAAGTATCCGTGGTTTGTGGTGGCGAAGGTCAAGGTTTACCCGTATCAGATTCAGCAGGGCTCGGTTCTATCTTCGCTCGACCGAACGGTACCGCTGTCGATCGCTCTTCCGACGAAGGCGGTTATCATGCCCGGCAATCAGGTCGCCCCCGCGGCTTAAGACATTTCTCCCAGAGTTATAGCTCTTGAGGCCTGGGTAATTGGCAGTGGCTTGCGGGCTGCGTATTAGGGATAGTTTGGCGATACTGTGAGCCAGACTCGCAATACTTGAGAGAACGTGATGCATCCTGAATGGGCAACCTACCTGCGGGCCTTGCTGACACTCCATATTTCGTGCGGCGTCGTAGCGTTTGTGTGCGCTCCTGTAGCCTTGGCAACGGCAAAGGGCGGCAAAGTACATCGGCGCTTTGGCAAGATCTATTTCTGGGCTATGGCAGGCGTTGCGGTCACGGCTCTGGTTTTGTCTTTCGCACTGCCGGTTTACTTCCTCGCTATGGTTGCGGTGTTCAGCTTCTATTCGGCGTTCGCAGCATATCGTGTCCTTTACTTGAAGGACATGTACAAGGGTGAGCGGCCCAAGGCGGTGGACTGGCTGGCTGCGGCGGTAACAGTGCTGTCGAGCCTGCTTTTGTTTCTTATGGGTTTTCTGCAGCCGGAGTTGATGCAAGTGGGCGTGGTCCGCATAGCCGGACACACCGTGAGCATCGTTTCCATTGTGTTCGGGATCATCGGAATGCGCATGGGGCTGGGTTCGATCCATGGATTTATCAAGCCATCGGGAGAAAAGATGTTCTGGTGGTTTGGGCATATGCAGGGGATGATCGCCAGCTACATCGCAGCAATGACTGCTTTTTCCGCAGTGAATCTGACGCACTGGTTTGGCGCGGCTTGGTGGGTATGGCTGTGGCCGACGATCGTAGGCGCACCGGCGATTGGCGTCTGGACGGCGTACTACAAGAAGAAGTTTTTGCCTAAACCGAAGATCGCCGTGGCGTGATTTTCAGATCAGATGAGTTTCACCGGAGTCGGCCATCAGGCGACATGACGGCAGAAACAGTGTCCCCGCAGCCGATTGTGGCTGCCGCCCCGCTGGCAATACAGCCCCTTGATCAAACTGGCCCACGACCACACAATGTGCCCGGTGGCTATTTCTTAGGGAAAGGGCCATCTGATGCGACCGGCTCCGGTGTGCATCTATCGAAGAAATGCTACAGCGTTGAATTTCTCAACAGTCATGGTGAGCTATTTAGCTCAGTTATTGCTCAGCATCTCTGAAAGAATGATTCTGGAGAAGAGTCCGTGTTATCGGCTCCCTCATGGTTCTGAGCTAAGTCAGCCCATCTGACATTTGTCCTTCTTAGCTCTCCGCATTTTAAGGAAAACACCTAATGAAAATGACCTCGATGTTATTAGTCAGCGCCTTTGCGCTGTCGAACGGAAGTCTGTGGGCTGGTACCGGACACCAGGACGCAATCGATCGCCTGAGAATGTCCTCCGAGGTGATTCATGCCAGCCTGGACGCACCGGACAAGGGCATTCCAGAAGAAGTGTTGAGTGGCGCGAAGTGCATCGTTGTAATTCCGCACCTGGTAAAGGGCGGGTTTATCTTTGGGGCCGAGCATGGTCGGGGTATCGCGTCATGCCGCACGCCCGACGGCTGGAGCGCTCCAGCGTTTGTCTCAGTCGGCGGAGGCAACTGGGGACTGCAGATTGGTGTGGAAGGCGTTGACATCATCATGCTCGTGATGAATGACCAAGGGTTTCAGCGTCTGCTTTCCAGCAAGTTCGAACTCAGCGGCGATGCATCAGCCGCGGCAGGTCCGGTGGGACGTCACGCGTCCGCTGGTACTGATTGGAAGATGAATACCGAAGTCCTTACCTACTCTCGTGCGCAAGGCCTATTTGCAGGAATCACGCTGAATGGCGCTGTGGTACAGCCGGACGACGACTCGACGCTTGCGATTTACGGTCGTGAGGTTTCCTTCCGGAGCATTCTGTCAGGTAGTGTCCACGCCCCGAAATCGACCCTCGGTTTCATGAAAGCGATTGCCGATGCAGGCCATGCAGGCACGATCGCCGAAGTGAGAGACCAGAAGTAAACGGGCTAACAGCCCGGATCAGGGACAGCGGATCGGGAATCTCTACGGGTCCCGATCAGCTTCAAGAATTCGAAAGGAGAACACGATATGCCGCTCATGCAACTCGTCATTACGTTGGTTGTAGTAGGAATTCTGTTATGGCTTGTGAACCGGTTCATTCCGATGCAATCCAGCATCAAGTCGATCCTCAATGGCGTCGTCGTGATTTGCGTTGTGCTGTGGATTGTGAATCTGTTTGGTGGTTTCGGTTTGCTCCATAACATTCACGTAGGCCGATGACCGTTAAGTCGGTGATCGAGATTGAGCTGCAACCCTCTCACCAAACAAATACGAATGTTTGCCGGACAGATGCGGCTCCTTTAACACGATGGGGACCTCCCGTCAAAAAATAGAAAGTTTGCCTGTCGCTCCTCATAGCTTGCCCCTTTTCCTCTGCAGGCAAGAGTCGATGGCCAAAAGGTAGATAAATGCAAGTTATTCGCTCGATCCGCAATCTCACTCTGATTGCGCTGCTAACAGCGCTTCCGTGCGCATCTTTCTCGCAGATTTCCCTAGGGGTAGCGATCACCATGGCTCCCCCGGAACTGCCGGTTTACGAGCAGCCGCTTTGCCCGCAACCAAATTACATGTGGACTCCTGGATATTGGGCATGGGGTGGTCCCGGCGGTTACTACTGGGTTCCGGGGACCTGGATGATGGCTCCTGCTGTTGGCCTGCTTTGGACCCCCGGCTATTGGGGCTGGAACAACGGCGGCTATGCATTTAACACGGGCTACTGGGGGCCGCAGGTGGGCTTCTACGGTGGCGTGAATTATGGCTACGGCTACGGCGGCCAGGGCTTCGGCGGCGGACGGTGGAACGGCGGCAACTTCAACTACAACACGGCAGTTATGCGTGTGAACACGACCGTCATTCGCAACACCTATATCGATCGCACGGTGATCAATAACGTCAACGTGAACCGCGTGAGCTATAACGGCGGACAGGGCGGCATCAATGTGCGGCCAAACCAGGCCCAGATTGAGGCGGAGCATCAGAAGCGCTTCGGACCCGCGAATACACAGGTGCAGCAGCAACACCTGGCGAGTCAGGACAAGGCCAACTTTGCGTCAGTGAATCATGGAACTCCAGCGCATGCAGCCCTGGCGAAGCCCGCGGCCTCGGTTGCGGACTTCAATCACGCGGTTCCGGCGCACGGCGCAAAGCCGGTGAACGCAAACGAGACGCGTCCGGCGGCGACTTCTAAACCTGCTACGCGGCCCGTTGCTGAGTCGCGCCCAGCTCCGAAGCCAGCCAACGATTCGAAGCCTGCGACAACACGCCCGGTGACCGAAAACAAGCCGGCAACACGGCCCGAGGCAAAGCCTGCAACCGCACGGCCAACCGCCGAATCTCGCCCAGTTCCAAAACCGCCCACTGAAACCAAACCCGCTCCCGCACCCCGGCCCACAGCTGCGGAACGGCCTGAGAGTAAGCCTGCACCGGTCCAGCATGCTGCGAAACCGACGCAGCAACCCCGTCCGGAGAGCAGACCGGCTCCGCAAGAAAGACCTGCTCAGACCGCGGAGAAACCAGCCGTGCAACATGAGAGCGCGCCCAAACAAAGCGCGGAGAAGCCTCATCCTGGTCAGAAGTAAAAGTTGAAACAATTCGAGCTACAAATCCGGGCCCGGGCTAACACTCCGGGCTCTTTTTTCGACCTCTCCACGGCACAACCGAACACCCAGGAGCCACTGAGAATATGAACTCATACACGATTGAATTAAGAGCATCCCGGAACAGGGACGGGGGCAGCTATCAATACAGGACCTTTATTTCGTCTGCACACGATGACCCGAGTGGCGCACGCTCAGTGGCAATGACGTTCGACGATGAAAGCTCTTTCCGGTGGCGTGTGAACTCCACTTTGTCGCACGGCCAGGATGTCAGCGCTATCTTCTCGCGACTCCACGAAGGCCAAATATGTACCTTAGGCAATCGAATCCTCACAGATGAGCAGGCAGCAGGTTTTGGATGGCGGTGATAGTAAGGCTAAGTCACTCGTTCATTGCGATCGCTCCCCAAACAAAAGGCAGCTAGAGGTTGGAGTAGAAGGCACCCTGACCCGCGCCCCCAGAAAACTAGACCGTAGGGCGTCAGAAGTTTTGACCTCTGGACGCAGTGGGGCAGGCTTGCGTACGCGCCAATTAGTGGTGGGCGGCTCGGTTAGGACTTCGCGCTGGCATTCGGCGAGTCAGAGGCCTTAAGAAGATTGGCGTTCTCCTGCGAAACTGGCTGAGGGCAGATCAGGTTCGATCTCTTTGACAAGCTCCCTATGCTGAGCGGCTGCACGGGAAAAGCGGGATCGGGCCCTCTTGATCCTGCTTCTAGCCTGTGGTGTGAGGCGCCACGAGGTCGTCAGACCGAGCGCCGAGGATGTTCAGCAGCCGGAGGGAGCGTTGGGCTATTGTGGACCTGGTCAGGCAAGGCGAGACATATCAATACTGTGCCGATACCTGATTGGGTGCGCATTATTAAACTGAAACGATCGTCTCACCTGCGGCCGGAATTGATCGTGGCAAGATTTTCCGAAAATCAGCCACTTGGGCCACCTCTGGGGAGATGGCACGCCAGGGATGCTTCTAGATCGGCGTGACCGCTGTCCGAAGTCTGGCAATATCCCGAACGAGGGATGCTGAACCGGAGACGTTCCCTACGCGCCACGAAGAATGCTCTATAAGAGCTCTCTCAGTTCGTTTGCTCGACGAACCGGTGCCGACCGGAGCCCGGCTGGCCTGCCTGTTACTTCGATGCGGGCAAACCCATCCACGACACCACGCCGCTTCCCGCCCTCAACGATCCCAAAGCCGTCGCGCCGATCCCATCCCACTCCGCCGCCGGCTCCGTTTACGGCCATCAGTCCGGCGTCGCCGCAGCCGGCACCAACCTCGCCGCGGGCGGAGGCCATGTTTTTCGCCCCCGATCCTAATGCGGATCTCGGACACGCTCCCACTGCGCTTGACTCCTGCGAAACGGTACCCGCCGCCTACACAACCTTCCCCGCTCACAGTTCGCCCTTCGGCTTCGCCTATTTTGGCGCCTCCAATGGGCTCCTTCGCGACACTTTCCTCGTTGCCCATCGCGGAGCCAGCCACCTCGCATCGGAGAAATCTTCAACGCCGAAATTGGTCGCGAACAGGGCAAATAATACTGTCACAGCATCCAGGCTGGGAATGCTGCGATCGGCCCTTCTGCTGCTCCGCGAGCGGTCGCCGAGTGACTTCATTAGTCACCTTTTGCTTATCCGGTTGTTTCAGCAGTCCACCAGCGGTTGGGGTTACCCATCATCGAGCAGCTTCGGAAGATCCTTGGCGGCCCGTATCTGCTCCCAGGGTGTGGAGGGGTGACTGGTTCCAAGACCCAGCAGGGTTTGGAATCCGGCCATCGGCTGGTTGCGGCGATTATGGCGGAAGACGAACTCGTCCAGATAAACCTGTAGTTGATCACGGCTCACGCCGTGGTAGGTGCCGATCAGCCATTGCTGCAGGTTGCCGATGGCACGGTCAGCCAAGGGCACGACGGATTTGGCACCTTTGCGCAAATCGCTTCTCAAGGGCTGCGAGCGCGGAACATGCTTGAAGCCGGCCGCTTCGAGGTCTGTGAAGCTCTTGAGACCATCGGTGTAGATCGTTGTGCCCGGCGCGATATTTTCCCGGATGAACTTGTCCAGCGTCTTCTTCCGCAAATCCGGGATAACCGCCATGCGCGTGCGCCCGGATGCGCGTCCTCGTTTCTCCACCGCGACGATGACCAGGGCCGCCTTCCGCCCCTTGAGTTGGCGGCTCCCGCGCAGACCAGCTTGCGTACTTCCAACCCACGTGTCATCCATCTCCACCTCCCCACGCAGCGGCTCTCGGGCAGCGTTGATCATGGCCCGCCGGAACTTATGGAGCATCATCCAGGCCGTCTCGTAACGTTTCAGCCCGAGTTGACGCTGCAGCAAGAGCGCTGAAATGCCCCGCTTGTCAGTCGTCATTAGGTACGCGGTCCAAAACCACATCATCAGCGGGATCCTGCTGTTGTGAAGGATTGTTCCCGCTGTAAGGGAGACCTGATGCCGGCACGCCGTACACTGCCAGCGTCTTTGTTTGCCCAATGAGTAAGCACCGCCGTGTCCACACCTGGGGCAACGGAAACCATCGGGCCACCGGTAAGCTGCCAGATGTTTCTGGCAAGACTCTTCACTGGAAAACTCGGTCTGAAACGGCCAGAGAGTTCTAGGAAAGCCCGAACGTGGCATCCTCCTACACTACTGCTAGTGGATAGCTGAAACAACCGGATAAGCAAAACGCGGCTAGGCGGCCTTGAAAAGGCCGGCGTCGGTGGTTCGACTAGATTGGCTACGGAAGCCCCAATACATCGTTCCGGGTGTATTACCGGCAACACAGAAGTTTGGAATCTCAATTGGTGATGACAGGGCAACGTCCCCTGGCTGACAACGCTTCAAGTGTCAATCCAGAGATCGCGATCCGGTAGCGCCATGGCTACACTGTGGGCACCCAACGCTCCAACGCTATCTGACGCGCAATTTGCCCAGCCGCATAATGTGCGCTTCTGAAACCCTGTTGGAACTGGTCGCCTAACGTTTAGCGGTCCTAAGCACTAACTTCTTGCTGATGTTTGTAATGCCGAGAACTTACCTGTTTCACTCATCGCACACCTGTCTGGGCGCAGAGCTTGCGTCGACAAATTGACCATTGTGGCGCACGTCGCGCGGCCAATCCCGCCCACACTCCAGGAGTGAACTTAAAGACTCATAAATTGGCGAAGAGTGTCACTGGGAGGCTGGATAGAACTGAGCACGGCGCCCGCGGGATTGATGCCGCTGTACTCCAGAAACAGGCGCAAGCTGCGGAGGTTGGCCACGGCCGTTATCGTCACTCTCGGGCCATAAGCTGACCAGGTGTAGTTATTGGATGCTCCGTTCCAGACTCCGCCCTGAACGGCAAAGGAATAAACGTGTCCGGGTGAGGTATTTGGCAACGTCCACGACTCAGGCGCGGGGCTGCCCGTGGTATTGCCTTCCATTATTGCCTGCCCGTCGTACGTCGGAGCGATTTGAAACTTCTGGTATATCGAAGGGCTTGCCCAGGTAATTGCGATACTGTTGCCCTGATTCACTTTCGCGGGTTGGGGGATGACAGTAACAATTTTAGGTGGCACCATTCCGGTGCCCGTTGGCGCGGAGGTTGTCGTCGTCACCTGGATAAAGACACACGAGCCCTCCCAATACTCGCCATCAAAATCATCGTCCGGGCTGTCCTGTGATCCTGATCGCGGACACAGAAATAATGTATAGATCGTACCCGCCGCCAGCTGGAACTGTTGATAGTAGGAGAACTGCGGCGGAATAACGTCAAAATCCTGCACCCAGTTAGTAGCACCCACGAGCGAAGTGTCCGCTGCCGCTGCGTTGACCGCGTAGAGTTGAACGAAATCTACTTCCGTGGTGGGTCCTTCGATGTTGTATTCGATCGCCATATTGGCGGTCGCTCCATCGCTTGTGGTCGAGAGCTGCTGGATGCCGGTAATCTTGATGGTAGGCACGTTGCTACTCCTCTGCGCCGAAACTCTAACGGTGTGACAAGCATAATGAACTGCACCATCACTGCAATACCACCAGGATGGGGATCAAGCCCTGGCCGCACGCGAGGCTTTGCAAGGCTTTGCCTATGATGGATCCAAAGGCCTGGTCTGGGTTCGTCGCTTTCATCGCATGCCCGCGCGTCGGCGACGTGGTCAAGAGGTCACCCACCTCAACCCGCCCATAGTCTCCGTCTACCTTGCAATACACCTTGCCGAGCAGCGCGATGGGCATTCGTTTCCCTTCGCTGGGCAGCCTTCCCAGTGTGATGCCCGGCTTGAAACGGCCTGCGCCGGAAATCACACCCACAACGCGCTTGTCGTAGGCAGCGTCGTTGGGATGCAGATTACCGCTATCGTCAAGGACCATGACGGTTCCAGGTTCGGCGCCCTCGGTATCGGCAATGTCGAAATCCTCGGCACAGTCAGAATTTGAGAGAACGACGTCGTGGGTCGTGAGGGTGCCCGTTACGGTCGCGTCGCCATTGGAAACGAGGACACCACCCGTGACGTCGCCCGTTACTGTGATGTTTCCATTCGTTACGGCGACATTGCCATTAAATTGCGCGGCATATCCCCCATTGGACGCCGTACCCTGGATGGCTGTGCCGGTTGTGGTTTCGCCCCGCACGGCGAAGCCATCGGTGCTGTCGCCATAAACTGCCGTCCCGTGGCCGCCGGTCGAGGCCCCAACAACTCCCTGTTGGTCGCTTGAGCCATAGACCCCGGCTTTTTGACTGTACTGCGGGTCGATGCCGCCAAGGAACCCCTTTCCGTTAGGACTGTCGCCTCGCACAGCGTAGAAGCCGTTGCCGTACACACCCGTGCCATCGCTGCCGGTTGAATGGCCAAAAACACCTTGCTGGCCGCTCACGCCGCAAGCACCGGCATCTTGGCTGTAAAGCGGATCACTTCCACCAAGGAAACCATAGCGATCGTATTCGACACCAATCAAAACTCGATTGCCGAGCTTGCTACCACCCCAGACGCCTACGCCTTGGTCGCTCGTACCGGTAACGCCGGTGTAGCTCGAAGAGTCGCCCCAGACGCCAGTCACGGGAGGACCACCGATTATGACAGGGAAAGGTGGTCCTGAAGGTGGTTGGCTGGGGTTCTCGCCTTTGACTCCATAGGGCGCTGTGGCATCAGCTGTTCCGGTAACTGGTGGCATTTCTTCCCCCCGGCTTTGCTTTCTGATAGGGATGCAAGACCCGCAGGTCCGCATTCGTTTGGGATCATACGCCCGGCAACACGAAAGTTTGAAATCTCAGTCAGTGATGACAGGTCAACGTCCCCTGGGTGACAACGCTTCAAGCGTCAATCCCATGCAACCAGACATCACCATCCAGTAGCGCCATGGCTACACAGTGGGCCCACACGTGGTACCTCACCCTGGTCCGAATACTGGTCTCTGTATGGATTTCAATGCCGTGGTCCCCAATGACTGTCACCAATGCCCTGATGCCAACCCCTTGGCGTCCATATCGGGACCATCCGAAGTATCCAATCATGTAGCCGACCATGATCACGGGGCCATGTGACGACCAGAGCCAATGACGAGATGCGCCGAATTGAAGGACCGATCACGGGTGAACCGGAAACAACAGGGTGTAGTCGGGTCGGAGGAGGCGCGCTGACGCGCTGGCCTCCGTCCGCCGCCCAAACTGCACGTGCGGATTTCCCGCATGCAGCTTTCACGAAGACTTAGCTCCGCCAAGATGCAAGAGAAGGTATTAAGTAGAGCAAACGAACAAGCTTGTACTCGCCGTGAAGCGTAGCCGCGGGCAGTTGTTTCCAACCCGGATTGCGCCACCGCCGGAACCGATGCGACCAGATGCGTCGCAGGATCCAGCCGTCGAGACGTTGAAAGAGCTTGCGGACTTGGGCGCGTTTGTAATACTCGCCCCAGCCGCGTAGAAGAGGATTAAGCTCCGCAATCAGCTCCGTGGTGTTCAGAGGTTTCAGCCGTGTCGTACGTTGCCGTACCTGATCCATGAAACGACGGATCGACTTCTCCTTGGGG
>Ga0206975_1062_pt1 | contig 31512 bp, 27 predicted proteins | sample Alteio_BWOrgHeat_81_FD_152919 | JGI IMG/M metagenome (GOLD analysis project Ga0206975, IMG submission 152919) | Enriched cells from forest soil in Barre Woods Harvard Forest LTER site, Petersham, Massachusetts, United States -... | ecosystem: Environmental > Terrestrial > Soil > Temperate forest >... | reverse complement strand
CGTCTTCACGCAAGAAAACCTTCCCTCGACACGAAAGGCGTAAAACACGTTCTCCGACGAACGAAGTCCATCGCATACCGCAATAAGTTCGGAGAGGCTATGGATTTGCCGGGGTCGCTTGGCGAACTCGGCACTGAAACGAGTCACGACCGCATAAGGGATGAGGCGGTCTCCCTCCACATTCGTAACCGCCCCATCGGACGCCACCCGGTAACAAACGCCATCCAGAACGACCATCTCTCCATCGAGGTCGATAAAGGTGCCGAGACCGAAATCACCATGATGCAGCAGCCGCGAGACCCGAACTGCACCCTGGTAGAGGCCTTCGACGAGCGCTGCGGACGTCGAAACCTGAAACAGGGTATGAATGGGTCTACCCAGACACTGAGAGAGCGCCATGGATACCACATGGTCGCAGCTGGCCTTGTCGGTTTCCATGCGCTCAACGAGAGCGTCGTAGAGTGAATCCGGGAGGTTGCAGGTTATCGTCTTCACGCTTAACTCCAGAATGGTGAGAGATGCTTCGCTGTAATTGGGAAGAGGCACTCGCACCTCTCTTGAGCAAAAAATGGGCGGAGCAAACGCCTTGCCTGCAAGAATTACTTCGTGAGTTCTTTCAGTGTCTTGAGATCGTCCACTATGTAGGCCATTGAGGCACGAATGCCCTTGCCGCAACGAACCGGAGCAAGATCCGAAATCTCTTCTCCGTCTGCTACGGGAAGTGTAAGGAGTCCGTCGCCGATCCACGCTTGCTCGATCTTGATATCGTGCGGCACGTTTTCGACGAGTTCGTGAACAGCGGGCTTGTCTTGTTTGTCAGCAGCCAGCCGGGGTGTATGCAGCAGGTTGACGATCGGCCGCTGCTTCAGAAGTGAACGGTCGGTCACCGGCTCCTTCAGCGTAACCAGTGCTTGAGCCAGACGACGGCCACTCGCGGTCAGTGAGCCGGCGAACTTCGATCCTGGCGCCAGCGCCGGGCCGGCCTTACCTGTTGCCGCATAGTATCGGGTCTGAAAGACTTGGCCAAGGCGCTTCGGGTAACCCTGCGTCCACCCGCGAGCTATCGCTGCATCGTTGTCGACGAAAATGTACGGGCAATACGCTACCGGCCTGCCTTCAAACAGGGCATCGACCAACAGAAAGAACTCACGATACTGATAACGTGCCGGGTCTAGATATTCCTCATCGGCTCCTGTGAACTGCCAGTCGTAGAAGAGGGCATTGCCGTGGCCTTTGGCCGCTGGATCTGGATCCAGTCCAGGAGGGAGTACAGCAGCTACCGCGGTCGGATCGGACCAGAACTCGATGTTAAGGAAATCGGCTGAATAGTACCAGGGCGGCGGCGGATTGAGCGTCGACTTTCCTTTTGGTGTTAGCGGATAGTTGAAACCTTTGAGCATCGATATTCTCCTTTGCACCGGGCATTCATTTCAGGGATTGGTCGCGATCACCGTGAGACTCAGTGAGGTATCTGGAACTGCCCACTGAAGCACACCGGCAGACCTGACACCCAGCACAGCGCAAATACTATCGCCTCATGTTTGCAGGGGAAATTACATGTTCCTAGTACGCATCACGCAGCCGTTGTGCCCGCAATAGGGACTACTTTTTCGTCGCGATCAGGATGGACACACCGGACCAGTGATCATGCCCCAGACCTGGCGGAGGAGTTGCACTAAGGGGCATCACGCCGACATTCTTTGCGGTGAACGGGTACCTTGCTTCGAGATAGTTTCGAACGAGCTGTGCGCGTGCGTAAGACCAGGAAAGGGCATCGGCTGACGCTGTTGCGTCTGAGTATCCCTCGATCACAATAGGATGTGTGAAGATCGAATCTCCAAAGGACGCAACGACAGCATCGATCGCGTGCTTGCCACTTTCGGTCAATTCTTCCGTGCCATGAGGTCCGTGCTGAAATAATGCGTTAGCCTGCAACCAGGCCCTTGGGCTTTGGGTACTGCCGAAGAGCTTACTGCGCCTGTATTCCTGCGGGGACAAACTGGTGAGTGTGTAGTAGCCACGGTGGTTGAAGAAACCCTTGAAGAAGAAGTTGTGTTTGAGAGCCTCGGTATCCTCTGCCATGTTACCTGTCGCAACGTTGACATTGGTCAGGGATTCGCTAATGTTCTGTCCTGCCGCGACACCATTTGCATCGGGTCCCAGAGCCTGTGTCAGGCTTTGCTGGACTTGTTGGATGGTTGCATCGGCGCGGGTCGATGCGGAATGAATTTGCATCATCGTGTCGTCAAGCTTCTGAGGCAGTTGACGCTGCTGAACATCTGCAACAAGGCTGTTCACTCTGCCCGAAGCCTGGTTGAGGTTCGAGGTTGTCGACTGTACGTTCGACATGGTCTCTCGAATCTGGCCTGCCATCCTCTCATCCCGGAGAAGCATACCCGCTGGCCCTCGGCCCTCTTTAAGCCCCACGAGCAGATCGTTTGCGTTACCGACCGCACCATTGACTCCGTCCAGTGCAACGTTCAGCTTGCCTCCCACCTGCTTTATCGTTGCGTCCGCGTCATTCATGATCCCGAGACCATGAGTGAGCAGGTCTGACATGCTTACGGGAGGCTTGCTTTGCAGTACCGAGCCAGCTTGCGCGATCGCCGCATTCGGAGACCCGGAATGGATCGTCAGAAAAGTGTCACCAACCACACCCTCTGTATCGACCGTTACGACCGAGTCGCTTCGAACCAGACCATGAAGCTGCTCGTCGACCTTCATCTGAACCCGAAAATGCCCATTCGGCGAATCAGGTACGTCGATCTTGGTCACCTGACCCGCATCCATACCGGCTACTTGCACCTTTGAACCTTTGGCTATGCCATCGAGATCGGCGAACTCGGTATACAGAAGCACGTGGCGCGAGAATGCCTCATGACGACTTCCAACGAGGAAGATTCCGAGAGCAAACAACGTCATGCCGACGATGATGAAGATTCCTACAGCAAGATATCTTATGGACATTGTTTCACTCCGTAATCAGTTTGCGAGCGACTTCGTTTTCGCTCTGGCTTACCTCGTCTACCGATCCGAAGGCGACAAGATTTCCTTTGTCGAGCACGCCGACCCGGTCAGCTACCCTTCGGGCTCCATGCACATCATGTGTCACGATGATCAGAGCGGTCCCATGCTCGGTTTTGCGACGCATGAGAAGCTCATCGATCTCAGAGGCAGTGATACGGTCGAGCCCACTGCTTGGCTCGTCAGCGAGAAGAATCTTGGGTTCAAGTACTAACGCTCTGGCGAGGCCTGCTCTCTTCTTCATACCTCCCGATAGTGCGGATGGATATTTCGCACCATCGGATCCTAGGCCAACATCGGCAAGAACACGGTGGACCACGTCATCAATCTCGTCCTTGGATTTCTTGGTGAGCCTGGCGAGTGGCAGTGCGAGGTTTTCGTAAAGTGTCAAGGAATCAAAGAGAGCTGCATCCTGAAACAGGTATCCCATCTTTTTGCGAACGAGAGACAGACGTTTCTCGCCCATGCCGACGACGTTGTCCTGATCAACCCAGACCTCTCCTGAGTCGGGCCGCATGAGAGCCATAATCAGTTTGAGGGTGACGCTCTTCCCAGTACCGCTGCGCCCGAGCAGACATAGGGCGTGACCTTGATCGATGTGAAAAGACACATCATTCAGTACGCGTTTTGTACCGAACGACTTCATCACACGCTTAAACTCCACCGCGATAGCCTGGGGCTCGCTCATATGGCCGTTTCCGGGAAGAGGAAGAAGATGCACTTGATCAGCAATACGTCAGCAACAATGATCAGCAGAGAAGACAGAACGACACTATTCGTAGCAGCTTCGCCAACGCCCTGCGCTCCCTTGTCCGTCGTATAGCCGAAGTAGGAAGAGACGGAACCGATAATGAAGCCGAATACCGCGGTTTTCAGGGTAGGTGCAATGAAGTTAGACCACTGAAGATAGTCAAATGCGCGATTGATATAGAGTGTCGGCGCTATGTGAGAGGCGAGCACTTCTGAGAGGAAGCCTCCGAGTAGGCCTGCGAAATCCATGAAAAGTGTCAGAAAGGGAAGAGCGATCACACAGGCCAGGACTCGAGGCACCACCAGGAACTTGAACGAGTCAATCGATAGCGACTCGATAGCGTCAATCTGCTCAGAGGCCCTCATGTTTGCAAGGACCGCACCGATTCCTGAGCCGACTCGACCCGCGAGCAGCAGTCCCGCTACCAATGGCCCAATTTCGACGAAGAAGGATACTGCCTGCACGGCCGGTATCATCGCCGTGGCGCCAAATGTCACCAGGGTGTTTCTTGTGTGGAGAGTCATGACGGCTCCCAGGGCGAAGCCGGACACGATGACGAGCGCGAGTGATTTGTTTCCCACTTCTGCGAGTTGACGGAAAAACTGGGCAAATTCGAACGGCGGCCTGAGGGAATCGACGACGACCCGCAAGCTAAACAACCCGACCTTTCCGACGAACTCTATTACTTTACCGAGCCAGCGCACGAGCCTTCTCCAGTCCTGTCTTCTCATTCACGAGTCGACTGTTCGTCAGGAATCGAGCAGTCAGGTAGATGGCGGGAATAAGAAACACCAAAGACCCGAATACCCACATGAAGGCTCCCGCAGCGATCTGGTCCTTCAACGCGTCGATTCCGAAAGGCCGTTCGACAACCCCATAACTCGGATAGAGCAACCGCCCTGAAAAACACAGGAATGCTGATAAGCCAGTGTTTACAAGGTCCGAAGTCAAAAGATATGGAATGATCATCCAGGGATTCAACCGACGTCGTGCTGGCCAGGGCTGCACAATGGGCCACCAAAAGATGAGGCTCGTCGCGAAAAAACAGAAGTGTTCAAAGTTGTGCCAATTCTCTGAGGACAATGCAAATTCGTAGGCTTTCGGAATGTGCCAGCCAACATAGGTCGCGTTCATTGCGAGCCACGCAAACGGCAGGCGAGAAAAGAGCTTCTGAATGGAATGCACCAGTGAAGATCGAAAGATCGGTCCACCAATTCGGCTCACGATCGGGCCCGGTAGTCCGCGCAGCATAGGGACGGACGGGCATCCTAACACAATGAGCGGAGGAGCCACCGACATTAGCACGAAGTGCTGAGCCATGTGCATGAAGAGCAGTGTTTCGCTGTAAGTGTCGAGAGATGAAGAAACCGCCACGAAGATGGCAAGTAGTCCCGCAAGGAAGGAGAAGAGCCGCCACTCAGAGATCTGATTTGGTCGAGTGCGCCTGAGGGCAAGCCAACCTCGCACGTAAATGAAGCCCACAGCCACGAGAGTGCCCGTGACTGCGGGAGGGATATCCCAATCGGTAATGAGGCTCAACGAAGAGGTTTCCAACTAGCCTCCTTCACGGTTTGGGCACGGGTTCTGCCATGGCTGCCTGACGCGATGCATCTGCGGCCGCGGGTTGGTTAGGGGGATGCAGGGTTTCCAGAAACTGAACGAGGGCAGTGGTCTCGGAAGGGCTAAGGTTCTTGCCGTACGCCGGCATGTTGCCCCCGCCCTGAAGAACCTGCCGGATCAGCTGATCCTCCGTGAGACGCGTTGCCACAAGATCCAGAGCCGGGCCACGCTCTCCGCCCACGCCTGCAATTGAGTGGCAGTTACGGCATTGCTTCGACTGAAAAACGATAGCGCCTTGGCGTTGGAGTGGGCTTGCATCGTGCGTATAACGGACGGGGATCGGGGAACCGCCGCTCCATGCATTCATCTTTGGGCTCCAGGGCGTGAAGGTCCCGAGGTGCGTGAACACACCCCATGCGACCGCTACGGTCGTCAACATGATGATTGCGATCGGGCGCTTATGCCAGCTCTTCTCGCCTTCACCTGCGTAAAACGGAAGGGCTACGAGTCCAGCGATTCCCAGCACAGGAGCGATCAGGAGAAACGGCGTCTCCAGACTTGGAGGCAGATAAGACAATACTGCGTAAAGCCACAGGAAGAAGAAATCTGGTTTCGGCGCCGTCTGAATGATCGTAGGATCCGGTTGTCCTCCAGGTCCGTACGGTCCGAAGACTGCCGCACAAACGGCGACAGCTGCGAGAATAGCCGCGGAGAAGAAGGCGTCCTTCCAAACAGCTCCCGGCACGAATGGTCGACCGTCCTTCTTCGTCAGGTGGTGGTATTCCGTGAGGTAAGTAGAGCGGCGAACGATACGGCCTGGCATCGGCCACTCGTTGATGCCGAGCTTGAGGACCATCCACACGTGAAGGCACGCGAAGGCCAACAGCATTCCTGGGATAACGAAAACATGAAGTGCAAAGAACCGGGAGAGTGTTGCTCCGGCAATGATAGGGCCGCCTAACATCATGTGGACGACTGAATTGCCAATGAAAGGGACGCGGCTTGCGATGGATGCTCCAATGCCTAGGCCCCAGTATGCATCCTGATCGAAACGTAGCACCTGGCCGGTAAACGCCATCCCGAGGGTCATGAGCAGCAGGAATACCCCGAGAATCCAGGTCAACTCTCTCGGAAACTTATATGCACCGAAGAGGAAGACCTGGGCCATGTGGATCAACACGACGGCGACCATGAAGTTCGATCCCCAACCATGCATCGCGCGCAGGAACCAGCCAAGAGTCAATTGGTGATTCAGAAAGTTCAGGCTGTTCCATGCCTGCCCGGCGGTGGGGACATACACCAGCGCAAGCAGGATTCCGGTCACAATTTGAAGCATGAGCAGGACAAAGGCGGCGCTTCCGAATACGTACCACCAACTGGCGGTCTTGTTCGGTACAGGGTGTAGCGCCATCTCTTTGATGGGCTCGCCGAGCTGTAGCCGGCTATCGAACCAGGTGTAGAGAGTCTTCAACCGGCGCATGGCGATTCTCCCTTTGCGTTCTCAATCTGAACGAGCCTGGCTGTATTGGAGAGGGTTGGCATTTGACCAGCGTTGATCTGAATGGCTCCATCGACAATCCTGGCGTCGTATGTAAACAGGCCCCGTTCTGGTGGACCTGAAGCTCGGCTTCCGTCCGCGTAGTAGGCGCCGCCGTGGCAAGGACACATGAACAAGCCCGATTGAGGAAACCAACGAACGGGGCATCCCAAGTGGGCGCAATTGATGGCGAATACCTGGAACTCTTTTTCGGAGATACGACGTACCCAGCAGGCGACTCGATCAGTTTCGCCATCCCATGCACGGCTCACCGGGTTCGTAAACTTGGCAAGACGTGTTTCACCGACGGGGAATGTATCGACAGACCCGAGTGACACCCAGGACTTATATTCATCGTCAGACTTTATGGGCGAGACGAGATACTTCACTACGGGCACTGCCACGGCAACGCCGACGACAGCGTTAAAGAACGCGCCAATTGTCAGTAATAACCACCGCCTCGACACAGTCAACGGGTCAACCGGTGTCTGCTCTTCTTCGTCTTCTCCGACTTGCAGTTTCTCTTCAATCACAACTCACCTCTTGATGCTTGTCTCGGGATATGGCTGACCCGGAGTATCGCTTCGCAACGAATGGAGATACGCAATGACGTCGCTCACATCCTGATCCGTCGAGGGTTGGTCATGCCGGACCTGTTTCCAATCCGGATGGCCAAGATCAGGACGACCTGCGATAACTATGGTTCGGAGGCTCTGATCACCTACGAGGGCCAAGTAGCTTGCGTCGGTGATCTTCTGCTGTCTTTGCTGATGGCAGGACCAGCAACTCACCTTGAAGATGTCCTGTCCATGTTTGACATTGCCTAATGAGGATGAAGAGTACGGAGGCATGTCGGCCGTAGTGTGATCCTTGTGATTCCAGCGCACGCGCATGCCAGCAACGAGTGCGTCAACCTGCTGCGGAGTCAGGAAGCCGCCAGCGGATTCGCCAAAGGCAGGCATTTGTGTTCCCGGCATGCCGGACGTGATCCAGCGCTTCAATGATGCGTCATCGACAAGTGCCTGATAGTTCGGATTGGCCAGATCGAGAGCCGGACCCCCAGAGCCGCTTTCTCCATGGCAGGCCGAACAGTTCTGTTTGTACAGACGGTCAAACGATGCCACATTTTCGGGGCGCGTCAACTCATCCTGATCATTTGGAGGCCCGACTTTCCGGTTGCAGCCCAAACTGCCCATAAGCAAGGTGAGGGGAATAAAGGGCAGCATTGCTCTTGCAGTAAGCTTCATTGCCCATCTCCCTTCGGGTCTTTGAACTCTTTGGCTTCGATTCCCATACGAAGAATGAATGGCAGGGTTTGATGGGTTCTGATCTTGCCTGATCTCGTAACGACGACGCCGGCGACGATGCCGAAGAGTAACTCGGAGAGAGCGAACCAGCCCCACGCGATTCTGGCGTTGAACTCCGGATTAACAAATCCGAGGATCGAGTGAAGAAGGCCAGTCCAAAGGAGCGGAGCAATGATTCCGCCAAGAAGGATAGGTCGCCGAGGCCACATCGGCAGCATTGCTCCGTAGAGCAGCCCGATCAATGTGCAAACTGCCGCGTGGATGATCGTTGCTGTAATCAACCCATTCCAATGGAAGGCTGCGATGTCAGCCGTCGTTGCATTTGTCCAGTGCGCAACGCCCGCGCCTCCAAGCAAATTAACCGCATACCAGATACTGTGCTGAGTCAGATAGCCGTAAAGGAGAGCGGGGAAAATCATTACGATTCCTCCCGCAATTCCTCCACGAAGTCCGGAGGTAACGGCATAACTTTCAACAGGAAGGAATGCACGGTGGACTTCACTGACCTGGATGTGCGCCACCTGGGTTCTCACACTTGATGGTGTAAACCGTCTTGCCTTAACCGCAATCATTTCGTGGTGTTCTTCGGGAAGGACTTGCTTCGCCCATCCGGCAACGCCACAGCAGACAAGAAGAAAGCCTGCAATACCTGCTCCAACGCTCGTCACAAGGCTTGTGAAGCACAGGGCGATGCCGAAGGCGAGAAGAATGGGCCATGCGGTGCTTGCCGGCATCTCTATAGGCTCTCTTTGACTTTGTTCCGCGCTGCCGTCATTCATCACAAGTCACCGTCCAATCAGGTAAACGACTGTAAACACCACGATCCACACTGCATCCACAAAGTGCCAATAAAGGGCGATCACACCGAAGCGTTCACTCTGCCGCGAGTCAACCCAACCAAACAGAGAAAAGATGAAGACCGAAGTGAGAAGAAACAGCCCGACAACGACATGGGTTGCGTGTAGTCCCACCAGCGAGTAGAACGTCGTGCCAAAGAGGTTTGTGCTGACGGTTAGCCCGTCTTGATAAATTAGCTTCTTCCATTCAAGCGCTGTGCCTCTAAGGAAGACGGCCGCAAGTGCGATTGTGAGGCCTAGCCAAAAGGTGAAGCTTCCGATTCGGTCATCTTCAATAGCTTTCTCCGCGCGCCAGATCGTAATGCTGCTCGACAACAGGCAAATCGTTGCAAGAATCGGAATTTCCAATACCTGCGCAGGTGTTGGCCCGGTGAGGCTCTTGCCCGTATAGAAGACATAGGCAACAACGAAGATGGTAAAGATCGCACTTTCACCAACAATTAGCGCCGTCATACCTACTCGGCGTTTGCTGGGAAGATTCCACTCGACATTACGCAGTGGATGACCGACAGGTATTGAGCTCACGACTCGTACTCCCAATCTGGATCGTCTGGGTGCTTCAGATCCCACAGAGGCCGGCGACTATGCACTTCCGGTTCTTCTTCGAAGTTGTAGACAGGAGGCGGAGAGGAGGTCGCCCATTCCAGGGTCCACGCGTCCCATGGATCGTCACCTGCGACTTCGCCACGCCAGCAAGAAACGATGAAGTTGTATGCGAAGATCAAAACCGCTATTCCCTGGATCAGTCCTCCGATGGAGACGACAAGATTAAGTAAATTCCATCCACGATCCGGCTGATAGGTGTAGATCGATCTCGGCATTCCGAGGAGCCCAAGGAAGTGCATGGTGTCGAACGTGATGTGGAAGCCAATGACAAAAAGCCAGAAATGCCACTTGCCGAGCGTTTCGTTCATCAGGCGTCCGGTAGCCTTGGGGTACCAGTAATAGATACCTGCGAAGATGCAGAACACGATAGCGCCGACAAGGACATAGTGGAAGTGCGCAATCACAAAATACGAGTTATGAAGTTGCCAGTCCCACGGCGACACCGAGAGCATGATGCCGGTCAATCCAGCAATTAGGAATTGAAAGAGGAATCCAATGCAGAAGAGCATCGGCGTTGTGAAGCGTATTCTGCCGCCCCATAGAGTGGCGATCCAATTGAATATCTTGATCCCGGTTGGGACACCAACAAGCATCGTCGAGAGTGTGAAGAATGCGTTCGACACAGAGGTCATGCCGACAGTGAACATGTGATGAGCCCAGACACTAAGACTGACAAACATGATCGCCACCGAAGCAGCGACCATCGCCGGGTAGCCGAAGATCGCCTTCCGGCAAAACACGGGGATAACCTCGTTTGCAATTGCAAACGCAGGAAGCACCAGAACATAGACTTCAGGATGACCGAAGATCCAGAAGAAATGAATCCAGATTAACGATGAACCGCCTGCTTGTGTATCGAAGAAGTGGCCACCCAGATAGCGATCGATGAGCAACATGAACTGCGCCGCAGTGAGTGGGGTGATCGTCACCAAGGTCAGCATGCTCACCACGAGAAGTAGCCAGGTGAACAGAGGCATTCTCATGAGAGTCATCCCTTTGCAGCGCATTGAGATGACCGTTGCGATGATATTGATTGCGGTGCCGACCGTTCCGAATCCACTAACGATCAATGCGAGTGCCCAATAATCCGTCGCATGACCAGGGGAAAAGGAGCGCTCAGTAAGAGGAGCGTAGGCGAACCATCCGACGTCGGGGGCGTTTCCCACTCCGTAGAGGCCAGCTCCACCGAGAAAGCTGTAGTAGAGCAGGAGCCCACCGAATGCCGTCAGCCAGAAACTAAAGGCATTCAGTCTGGGAAAGGCCATGTCACGGGCCCCAATTTGTAGGGGCACGATGTAATTTGCGAATCCAAATAGAAATGGCATTCCGACTAAAAACACCATTGTCGTGCCGTGCATCGTGAAGAAACGGTTGTAGACCTGCGCGCTCAAAACATGAATGTGAGGATAGGCGAGTTGAAGGCGGATCATCAAAGCCTCGGCCCCGGCCACGAGCAGGAAGAAGGTCGAGTACAAGATGTAGAGGATGCCCAGGCGTTTATGGTCGACTGTCACTACCCATCCGTGAAGTTTTTCAAGGAGGGTGCCCCGTTCTGATGTGGGAGTACTCTGGTCGATCACATGGCTGACTGTTAGTGGGTAATCGCTCATATCAGAATCCTGTCGTCACTTCAGCGTTTCGAGATAGGCAGTGACTTGATCCAACTGCTCATCAGTAAGCTGCATCGCGGGCATTAAGGCCCCGCGCTTGAATGTATCTGGCGACTTGATCCATTTGCGGAGATTCGCCGAGGTGTTGTCCATTGCACCGGAGGCCAGTGTCGCCCGGCTCATGAGGTGTGTCAGGTCAGGCCCGAAACGTCCAGTCGCCGCCGTTCCTGAGACTGTGTGGCAGTTCATGCATGCTTGCCTCTCGAACACATTTCTTCCTGCTTCTACGGCTGGGTCCTGTTGTGTTGGCTGCGCCTGACTTTTGATCCAGGCATCGAACTGCTCTGGTGTGTCGACATATACACGCAGCAACATCATCGCGTGCTGCGAACCGCAGAACTGAGCGCATTGGCCGAGGTAGAGCCCAGTCTTCCGGGGATCCATCCACATCGTGTTCACGTGATTCGCGATCAAATCTGTCTTGCCAGCCAGCTGAGGGATCCAGAAGCTGTGATTAACATCTGCAGACGTCAACTTCAAGAAGGTCGCTTTGGGTGCAGAGTCAGAACTGACTGGAACGTGAAGTTCGTTCGCAGTGACAACGCCGTATTTCGGGTACCGGAATTCCCACCAGAACTGATGCCCGATCACGGTGACGTCGAGAGCTGTGGTTGGCTTCTGCACGTCTTGAATCGCGAAGATGATGCGAGCCGTTGTCAGGAACAGGACGACCACAATCAAGACGGGAATCACGGTCCACGCCAGTTCAATTTGCGTGCTGCCGTAGATTTGTGCTGGTTCGGCCATGGGATCGGTTTTCCGTGCCCGGAACCGATACAGGGCAACTGCGAGTAACCCTCCCACTACCAGGAATATTCCGCCGGTAATTGCGACGACAAAGATAGACAGATCAAAAATCTGATGCGCTGGTGTTGATGCAGGAGCAAGCGTAGATGGAGTTGTCCCTTGGGCAATCAACATGGGGCCCGTCAGAAGAAGCCATGCTGCGCCACTACTACGGCGAATCAGACTTTGCGCTCGCAGCGTCTGCATCTTTTGATTACTCCTCCACTACACAGGTCTCGGCATCTACGGAATCCGCATGCCCCGACGCGAGCAATGGTTTTCTGTCAAGGCGTGGTGTCTGACAGCGTCAGAGTAGCAGTCAGTTGAAGTCCTCGAAATTACATGTTTCTGCTAGAAGTAGCGCGAATAAACACGAGGTAATCCCGAAGGACTTCTACAAGTTGCGTTGCTGAAAACACATGAGGCTACGCCACTATTTGTCGATCTGTTGGGCCATTACATCTTTATGTGGATTATCGGTGTGCTTAAAGTAGAAATCCGCCCCGCCATAGTAAGCCGCAGTTCCGCAATCGGATCTTTGCCTTGAAGGGGACAAGGGTTTCTTCCGCAAGCCGCCTGATGGCGATGTCTTGGTGGACTTGTTAAAGGGAGGTTGCAAGGATCCGCCCGAACTGAATACCTCGCGCTACTCGCCCCTCCAATTAGCTCGCGCGTAGACGGCGCGAAGTTCGGATCTGCACTTTAGCGCGAAATCGTTGAGAGGATCTGCGTGCTGCTCTAGAGCGACAGATTTGATCTGGTCGAGGCTCATATTCTTCTCGCCGAACGTCTCGACGAGCTTCTTTACAAACGCTTCTGCTGCCTCAAGGACGCTGCCAGATGCGAATAGCCTGATCCGATTCACCAGAGCGTACATTGCAACAATCTCGTCAATGTTTTCGAGACTCTGCGAAAGCGCCTTTGCGTAGCAGGCTGTTCCCTGTCGTATGAACTCTGAGTAGAGTTCTTCGCGTTGAGCTATTTCTCGATTGGTCAGCTCTCGCTGCGTCTGGCTTCGTTGGAGAACGAAATTGCTGAGGATCGGAGTTGAAGCGCCGACGACGGAACCGCCAAGCACCGCCAAAACACTAGTTAGTGTGTTGTCCATGGGAGTCTATACCTGCTTTCGGGTAGGAACCGTCTTGCGCATGAAGTTTTCTCTATCGCGGCATCTGGCCGATCGTTCTCTTCACGTCTGCCTCCGCCAACGAGAGGCCACAATTTGCTTCCAGCAAAGATGCTGCTGCGCTCGCCAAGTCAGCGTGACTTTGACTTCGGGCGGAGCCGAGCGCCGCAGTCTGCTCAAATTGTCGATCGGCCAGCCTCGCCGCTTCTGTTCTGACCCTCACAACCTGTCCGGCAACATCAACCATCTGCCTGAGTTCGTCGACTCTGTCGTAAATGCCTTGTACCTGGACCTCAATCTCGGACTGCAGCTTGTCTACAGCAACTTCCGCATAATGCACCTCGATCCGCGCCTCCCGAACTTTGGCTTCGCGCCGCCCGCCGTCGAAAAGGTCATAGCTTAGTAAGAACCCAAATGTTCCGAAATTATGGACGAGAAGTGGCACTCCACTCTGGTAGCTGTATCGGGAGAGCGCTGTCACGTCGGGGATGTAGGCGTCCCTGGCGGCGGCCAGGCCGGCCTGGGCCTTAACAAGAGTCTGTCTAGCCGCTCTGAGGTCCTGATTTTGGTCCAATGCGATCCGTATTGCATCAGCCCGCGATGGAATGTCGAGCGCAGCCGCGGCCACCCCGGGATCGAGATCAATTGGTGTCTCAACGGGGAGTCCAAGAACATCTGCGAGTTGACGTTGCAAATCCTTTCCTTGCAGGCGTAAAGTCAGGCTCTCCTGCTGCGTCTGAAGGATGGCTGCTTTGCTTTGAAGAGCCGATATTTCAAGAGCGTTGCCCCTTGCTACGTCACTCCGGCTCTCCTCATCCTTGATCTGGGCTGCGGCAAGCTGCTCCTGAGATGCCTGCAGCTTTTGTTGGTTGATCAGGATGTTGTAATACAGTTGGCGCACTTGCAGTGCAACAGCATCCTGTGTCTGATCCAGTTGGGTCTTGGCCACAAGGACATCTTGTCTGGCGGCAATGTTGGCTTGGTGAATACGAAACAGCTGAGTAAGTGGCTGTTCCAAGCCAACCCCTCCTGTATAGCCAGTGAGACTTCCTTGATCGATAACGAGCGGCTTTGAAGGTATGGGGCCAGTCGTCGGAAAACTTCCTAACGCTCCTGCAGGTATTTGAACGCCAGCAAGTTCCGTCACATGGAGAACACTGCCGCTGGTCTTGATTTGAGGCAGGTAGTTGGATCTTTCTTCATCTTTCTTGCTTAGCATCTGGTCTACAGAAAGACTGCGGAGGTGAACAGAATGATTTTGCTTCAGGGCAATATTGATCGCCTGCTCAAGTGTTAATCGCACTGGATTCGCGGAGGATTGTTGTGCCACCGAATTCGTGACGAATATCGAACCCAGGAGTGCCAAGGGCAAGCACAGTCTGGCCGCTGCGCGAAGTCCTCGGCGTGCTGAGCAGGCTGACGTCGTCATAATCTGTCCCCTTTCATGGAGCGTGTTTCTCATTTGCCCCCAACCGGCACAAGGGGATCAGGAAACTTGCTACGGTGAAGATCCATGCGCAGACCAAAAGGACTCGCCTGGGACCGAGGAGGCTTCCCAGGTATACGGAGAAGGGCCCTATAAACATCATGGAGGCGTTGAACGTGGTATTGATCCAAGACCCTTCATCGACCCCTAAATGCAATGCCCCTCGAATGTCCGCCAGCCCCACGCTCATCAACCGGCCCGTGCATGTCGCAATGAGTGCACCAAGGAGCACACTGGCGACCCCCAGCAATGGATGTGTTGTCACTACCGGTGGAGCTTGGGCGTTAACATCATGACCTGTCATTGATCACCGTCCTGGAGCCTTCCCGGTATGAACGGTAACAACTGCCGAGAACCCCGGCCGCAGCCGATCAAGGTAAGGCTGCCCCGAGAAAAGTACAATCTTGACCGGTATTCGCTGAACGACCTTGGTGAAGTTGCCAGTAGCATTATCCGGCGGCAAAAGGGCGAATTGAGAGCCGCTGGCAGGAGAGAATTGCTCTACTTTTCCGTGAAACACCCGACCTGGAAACGTATCGATATGAACGTCTGCCGTATCGCCAACTCGCATATTGGTCAGTTGAGTCTCTTTGAAATTCGCCTGCACCCAAACTTCGCTCTGAACCAGACTGATCACCTGTGTTCCAGGGGCGACTAGTTGGCCAGCGAGGGCTCGGCGCTCCCCGACGGCCCCATCGGTCGGTGCTGTGATTCGCGTGTAGGCCAGATTTACCTGGGCGACGACAATGGCAGCCTTCTTGGCGTCTATATCAGCTCTGTAAACATCATCTCTTGTATTCAGCGCCTCCCGCTGACGCTTCGCAACCTCGAGTTGGCTCTGGCTTGTTGCCAAAGCTCCCTCGGCGTGCGCGAGATCCGCTCTACGCGCATCTACCACGCCGCTGAGCTGCCCCTGCTGTGCAGTGGCCGTTTCCAATTGCTGGTGGGTTGCCGCCTTCGAGTCGAACAGCGCTTGCTGACGATGCAACTCTGTCAAAGCACGATCGAGTTCGGGGGTTACCGAGGCGACGCCTGCTTTGGCAGCGTTGATTGCGGCTTCTGCCTGCACAATCCCTGCCTTCGCCGCATCGATTTGAGCATCCTGTATTCTCTTCGCCGCCTGATTGTCCGCAAGCGAGGCTTCAGATGCGGCCAGTGCGGCTTGAGCTTGATTCAAGGCCGCTTGATAATCTTCGTCATCAAGCTCGATGAGAGTCTGGCCCGCCTTAACGCTCTGATAATCACTAACGTTCACCCTGCGGACCGTCCCGGAGATTCGCGTGCTCAGAGGTGTCATGTCAGCCCTAAGGTAGGCGTCGTCCGTCGCTTGATTGGGACGGTTTCCTTGCCAAACCGTCCAGTGACCGGCAATGCCGAAGAGAAGACCCGCAGCAGCAAGCAAGACGATCAGCGGTATGATCAACGTTTTTTTACTCATGCCGTAAAGCCTCCGAGTCTAGATCAATTTCGACTGAAGTATCTCGCTGCTCTTGACTGGCGTCCTCAATGCACACCCAGCACGCTGCAGGGAGCTTCTTGTGCGAGGTCATATACGGAATTCCAGAGGCGGGATAAATAGAAGTCGTGCTGATGAAGACCAATAACAAGCAGATCGGCACGCTCATCGTTCAGAAAGTGAATTACCGCCTGTACCTCTCGTCCTTCTACGATCGAGCCTTTTGCGCAAACCCCATACTCCTGCGCCAACCGTGACGCTTTCTCGTGCAATTCACCATGGGCCCGGCGCTGGTCTTCTCTCATCGCGTTGGGGGCATTTGAATCGATAACGATTGCAAACGAGGTGTAGGCGGGAATATCTCCCAGGATGGACACCGTTGCGAGTTCTGCATTGGAGGCTCGCGCGAGCTCAATCGCCGCGCGAAGCGCACGCTGCGATTCAGGCAAATCATTCAAAGCGACGACGATCTTGGAAAACATAGGCGACTCGAGTAGGACTGACACGGGTTTTATCGTATGAGCCCAACTCGAGCAGTCGCTATTACATGTTTCTGGTAGGGATTGTGGCCCTGAAGAATGGATAGGGAGGGAGCGACATGACGATTTAATCTCAGTCTGATCGGAGCGGCCACTACTAGGAATATGTAATTTATCGAGTTCTGGTGGATTGCTACTATCGCGCTGTTCGCCCGCTTGAATATTTCATTCCAGCCGCGTGTAACTCGAAATATTTGACGACGCATGCCGCGCGATGCGGTGTGGTGGTCACCTGTCACGCGAACTGCAAAGGAGCTCACCGTGCCATATCGCAGCGTAAATCCAGCTACTGGGGAAGTCCTTAAAACCTTCTCAGAGCACACCGATCAGGAAATGATGGACGCCTTGGCCACCGCGGACAAGGCTTTTGTGTCTTGGGCAGCTCGACCAATCGCAGAGCGCGCAAAGATTATGTCCCGCGCTAGCCAGCTCCTGCTTGAACGGAAGGGTGAGCTGGCTAAACTCGCGACTATCGAAATGGGTAAGTGCATTGCAGAAAGTCGCGGTGAAGTCGAGTTGAGCGCCGCGATCCTTCAATATTTCGCGGATCACGCCGCGGAGTTCCTTGCACCGAAGCCGATCGAGTCTGCGATGGGAGATGCTCACCTGGAGTTTTCTCCTCTGGGTGTTCTGCTGAGCATCCAACCGTGGAACTACCCTTACTACCAGTTGGCGCGATTCGTAGGACCCCACCTCATGTCGGGCAACGTGATGCTGTTGAAGCATGCGCCCGGCGTACCCCAGTGCGCAGTTGCGTTCGAGCAGGTTCTTAAGGATGCAGGCGTGCCAGTTGGCGTTTACACCAATCTCTTCCTGACCAATGATCAATCCGGCGCGCTGATCGATGATCCACGAGTCAAAGCAATTGCGCTTACTGGCTCGGAGCGAGCAGGAGTGGCCTTGGCGTCCAGGGCCGGCAAGAATCTCAAGAAGTCGACAATGGAATTGGGAGGAAGTGATGCATTTATCGTTCTCGATGATGCCGATCTCGACCACACCGTTGCAATGGCCATTCTCGGTCGATTCGGCAACAATGGACAAACCTGCATTGGCGCAAAGCGGTTCATAGTAGTCGAATCGATACTCGACGAATTTCTGCAGCGCTTCATCGCTGCCGCGAAGGAGTTGAAGCTTGGAGATCCTCTCGATGAAAGCGTGACGCTCGGTCCACTATCGTCTGATGCCGCATTGCAGTTGATTCTTCGACAGATCGATGACGCAACGAGCCATGGAGCGAAAGTTCTACTTGGCGGAAATCGAGCGGGAACGGTTGGAGCATTCCTGGAGCCTACTTTCCTCACGGGTCTCACAACTGACAATCCCGCATACAGACAGGAGTTCTTTGGTCCCGTTGCGCTCATCTTTCCCGCCAAAGATGAAGCTGAAGCCATTGCGATTGCAAACGATTCGCCCTTTGGACTCGGTGGTTCGGTCTACTCCAAAGACATCGAGAGGGCCAAGCGTGTCGCCAGCCGTGTCGAAACAGGTATGGTCTTCATCAACTATCCGGATGTGAGCTGGCCTGATCTTCCTTTCGGCGGTGTCAAGCGGTCTGGATACGGGAAGGAACTCTCCAATTTGGGGCTTGAAGAATTTGTGAACAAGAAGCTAGTGCTCGTTCCCAACATTCCCCAGGAAAGCCATTAGTTCATAGCATTTTCAAACTAAATCGTGATGTCTTACCAAATTAGGAGCGAATCATGGGTGATAGGAAGAAAGCGCTAACCGTCTACGACGCAACCTACAACTTGCTGAGAAAGCTGGGGCTGACAACCGTTTTCGGGAATCCCGGTTCGACAGAGCAGCCATTTCTTAAGAACTTTCCACCGGACTTCGAATATGTACTCGGTCTGCAGGAAGCGACCGTCGTGGCTATGGCAGACGGCTTTGCCCAAGCTACAGGAAAGCCAGCTCTGTTGAATCTGCATACGTCAGGTGGAACCGGGAACGGCATGGGCAATATCATGACGGCATTCCAGAATAAAACGCCTCTGGTTATCACCGCTGGCCAGCAGACACGCGAGATGCTTCTTTGCGAACCAATGCTAACCAACCGGGAGGAGACGACCCTGCCGCGCCCCTGGGTTAAGTGGGCATATCAGCCTGTAAGGGCACAAGACGTCCCCGGGGCGATCATGAAGGCCTATACGATTGCTCTGCAACCGCCATCTGGTCCGGTGTTCGTATCGATTCCCCTCGACGACTGGGATCAGCCGGCACTGGGCGAGGCGGTCGTTCGAACAGCGAGTTCGCGGTACTCACCGGACCCTGAGCGCCTTGTTCATTTTGCTGAAAGGATTCGCAAGAGCAAAAATCCAGTGTTGCTTTATGGGCCTGAGATCGAGCGCGCGGGAGGATGGGATGCTGGCATCAAGTTTGCGGAGCGTTTGAGAGCTCCGGTCTATATGACGCCACTATCTGAGAAAGCGTCCTTCCCTCAAACTCATCCGCAGTTCCGAGGCATGGCGCCGATTGCGATTGGGCCACTGAGCAAAAGGCTTCGCGGCCATGACCTCATCATCGTAATTGGGGCGCAGATCTTTCGTTACTACCCCTACGTCGCAGGAGACTACCTTCCCGAAGGTGCTGAACTCTTGCAGATCACAAATGATCCCTACGATGCCGCCACTGCGATCGTCGGAGACAGTTTGTTGGCAGACGCCAAGCTAGCCCTGGAGGCATTGAATGACGCGATCCCGGAAGTAAAATCGCGCCCTGTTCCTGTCGCACCACAAATTAAACGAAAACTTCCAACGCCTCCCAATAGCCCTTTAACGGCCCTTGAGGCATTCGCCGCTCTGAGCGAGCTACGACCCCCGAATGCCATTCTGGTGAATGAGACGGCTTCCAATTTCGGGGACCTCGCCCAGTACTGGCCAATCAACGAGCCCGGTACGTACTACACCTTTGCGAGTGGCATACTCGGATGGGGAGAACCGGCAGCGGTCGGTGTTGCAATTGCCCAGAAAAAGCTGGGAACCGGGCGCCCGGTCATTGCTGCCATCGGGGATGGAGCTCTCCAATATTCCGTACAGAGCCTCTATACAGCGGTTCAACAGAAGCTAAAGCTCATCTACATCGTCCCGTGCAACGACGAGTACGCGATTCTCAAAGAGTTTGCAGTACTTGAAAAAACCCCCAATGTGCCCGCGCTTGATCTGCCCGGACTCAACATCGTCGCAACCGCCAAGGCTTTTGGCTGTGCCGGAGTGGTCGCCAATACTACGGAAGAAATCAAGGAGGCTTTCAGAACAGCCCTCAGTACCGACGGGCCGACCGTGATTGCTATTCGCATCGCGCATCAACTCCGGCCATTGGTACCGGACGTGGACTAGCTTCAACTCAATAGAGGCACAGACGATGTCGAAAAGGATGTTCACAAGCGGCGCCGGGAGGATTGTGTTTTTCGTAGTAGTACTTCTGGCGCCGTGTGTCCCCAACACTCTGTATGGTCAAGCCCTCAACATGGATGGTCAATCAGGTATTTTCTTTCAACCGTGGGCCGATGTCGTACCAGCTCCCAGGCATCAGTTCGGCGCGCCCACCATGAGCTTTCATGTTGTGGATGCTGGCCCGGTCGCCGGCGATTACCTGAACGTTGGAGTAGAGGAAGGCTTCGGAAACTGGATCGAGTTCGGCTTCACGCGAAACAATCACACTGATGGTGGGGATCCCGCCATCAGTCCTCTCTTTAATTTCGCAGGTATGAACATGTTCAATGTTAAGGCAAAGCTTGTCCCTGCTGGCGCGCATAAACTCAAATACCTACCCGCAGTTTCGGTCGGCGGGGTATTGCGAACGAATGTTCCTTTCGTGGTGCAGTCAGTTCAACACACGAACGCGACCAACGGGGATGTCTACGGTGTGGCAACGGAGTTGTTTACCTTCGGAAAGAAGTTCGCCTTCCTGGCCAATGCCGGTGTTCGCGGCACCGATGCTCAGAAGTACGGTTACGGCGGAAACACAATCGATTGGGAAGCGCGAGCCTTTGGAGGTCTCGCTTTTCCGATCCCTGTTAAGAAGGCAATCCTGATTGCGCCAACGATTGAGGTTGATCAGGAACCGCGCTACATCAAATATGTACCGGCTGCTCACCTCCCAACAGACCTCATCTATGCGGTGAGAGTATCTCGCTACCCAGACTCCAAATGGACCTTTGACGTTGGGACGGGCCATGTAGGCGCTACTCTGGCGCAGGGCATCAATATAAAGGTCAACAATGCCATTGCATTCGCAGCAGATTTCCGCCTCTAGCGGATACGAGAATCGTTTCCTCGCTGAAGTAATGGAGGAGCTATGTTCAAGCCAAAACTGGTAGTGACGCATCGATACCTCCCGGCCATTGAAGAACGCCTGAAGCGAGAATTCGACGTGAGACGAGAGTCTTCGGGTCACACGCTGAGTTCAGCGGATCTCTTGGTACTTGCTGACAGAGCAGATGCGATGTTCATCACACCCATGAACAGGCTCGACGGCGCATTTTTCGAGCGCGTCTCTAAATCCGTCAAGGTGATCTCGACATACTCCGTAGGTCTCGATCACATTGATCTGAAAGCGGCGGCGGCCAGAAACATTTCCATCGGCTACACCCCGGGTATCAATGCCAATGCGACAGCAGAGATTGCAATGCTCCTTATGCTTGGGGCCGCGCGGAGGGCCTACGAAGGCCAGGAGCTCGTGCGAACCCGATCTTGGAGTTCAACCTCGCAACAGATTCTGGGGTGGCAGCTTAGCGGAAAGGTACTCGGTATCCTGGGTATGGGCAGGATAGGACAGGCCGTTGCCAAACGGGCAAGGGCGTTCGACATGCAGATCCACTACACCAACCCATCAGAGTTATCACAAGACGTAGCTGGAGACTCAATCTATCACCGATCTCTCGCAGAGATGTTGCCTCTATGCAATGTTTTGAGCCTGCATGTACCCGAGACTGTAGAAACTCACCACATGATCGATGCGAAGACTCTTGCATTGCTCCCTCACGGAGCAATCCTGATCAACACAGCACGCGGCGGCCTTGTTGTCGATTCGGATGTTATCGCTGCTTTGATGAGCGGACAGCTTGCCGCCGCGGGCCTTGATGTGTTTGAGATGGAGCCCGCCGTGAACCCGGGCTACCTTAGCCTCAATAATGTGTTCCTCTTACCGCACCTGGGTAGTGCCACCATCGAAACGCGAACGCAAATGGGTATGATTTGCCTGGACAACATCTCAGCAGTGCTGCTCGGCAAGCCTGCGCCGTCGCTTGTACGGTCTTAGGCCTGATGCGGGCGAGAGGAGGCGTCAAATGTGTAGATTTCAGAGCTTTTGCAAATCTGCGAGACCGTCGCAATTCGCACCTTGCAGTCTAACGGTTTATTCCGATCGCGCGTATGCATTTGTTGGCAGTCGGCCAATACTTACAACATGCCAAGGAACTACGAGGATTTTTCTGACATTATGGAAGGATGCCGACCGCGATATTCCCATCTAGCGGCAAGCGAAAGCAGAATACGCAGAGCTGAGCACAAGCCTGAATCGTGCAAATTGAGGTGCTTGGCGACATCAAATCCAGAAGCCTCCAGAGGCATTCGCTTTTACCTGGATCTCCATTAATTAATCGGAGAGAGCGGTAGGGCCACATTGAACCTCGCACCGCCATCTGGGCCATTCTCCGCCCAAAGCCGCCCACCATGCGCCTCCACAATCGAGCGTGATACGGCCAAACCGATACCCATCCCCTTTGCCTTAGTTGTCACAAACGCGTCGAAGATCTTTTCCTTATCACGCACCCCCGGACCGTTGTCGATCACCTGCACAAGCATCTCGTTCTGCGTGGTTACGGCCGCACGAACCTTAACTAGTGGAGGGATTCGATTACCCTCCATTGCTTCGATCGCGTTCGAAATCAGATTGATGAACACTTCTTGAATCGGTATGGGGTCGACCAAAACTTTAGGAAGATTCTCATCGAAGCACCATTCGATCGGGATTTCACGCTTGCGCGGATCCTCCTGAACGAGGCGAACTGCTTCGCTCATCATGCCAGAGACGCTTGCTTCCTTCCTGTCTAAAGACTCTTGTTTGAAGAGTGCCCGGATCCGCTCCATAGTCTCATCGGCGGCGTGAGCATTTCTTGCTATTCGATCAATGGATGCAATCGCTTCTTTTAGATTTGGAGGCTCGGCCGACAGCCAGCGCTTTGCGGCCTGGGCATTCGCGAGCATCGACGTAAGCGGCTGATTGAGTTGATGAATGATCGAAGCAGATAGCTCATCCACCGTCGCGAATCTCGACGATTCATTGAGCCTCAGGCAGGTATTGCGAAGATGTTCTTCTGCACACACGGGATGATCGACCTCGACCCTCACTACATGCCAATTTGCTCCATGCACTTCGTCGAACGATGGTTCTGCGGAAATATGCTGTGTATGGCCTTGACTGGTGGGGAATTCGATCGTTTGTAGTGCCATGAGTCCGACCTCCTTGGCGTTAGGGGATTCCTGTAGCTTCCGCGTTGCGTGCAGTTGGGCCGTTACCGGTGACAGTGATCGAAAATGGCCGAGTTGCAGCGACTTCAGCCGAACTCGACTATTTGCAGCCGGGTTTGATGCCAGACTCAGGAGCCTGACCCAACGCGTACTTCCTTGGCTGGTTGACGTTCTATTCTTCGCTTGTCAGTGCGTCGAAAGCCCAGTGGCCGAATTCTCTAGGATGGATGGAAGAAAGTCCTTTAGGAAACGCTGAAAAAGGCTGAAAAACTGTGAAAGCCTCGCCTGACTGACTTAGTGGGCCGATCTTTTGCGTTTAAAGAAGTCAATTCCATAAATATGGAGGTCTATGTCCCTCCCTTACGGCCTTATGCTTGTTAAATATGTACTGCTTTGGAGAGTTTGCGCTGGACCCTGGCCGGCGCACTCTGTTGCGTGGGGGCTCCCCCGTCGCTCTTACCCCCAAAGCTTTCGACGTCCTGTTCTTCCTGGTTCAAAACCCCCACCGCTTAGTCACCAAGGAGGAGTTGCTACAGGCCGTGTGGGGAGACACCTTCGTCGAAGAAGGGAATCTGACGCAATACATATCCCATTTACGCAAGGCACTGGGCGACAACTCGGAAGACAATCGATTGATCGTGACCATTGCTCGAAAGGGATACCAGTTCACGGGGAATGTAGTTGCTGTTGCACAAACAGGAGACATTTCAGAGCCAGCAGCGGTTCAACCCCCCGCGCCCGAGAGTTTGCAGACCGATACGCCACCTGTCCTTGAGCTTCCAGCGAAAGAGGCAGTTCCAAGAGCACCAAAGCCCTGGCGGAGAGTGGCGGTCGTGGCCGCAGCTGCCGTCGTTTTGGTGGTCGTCGCCTATATGTCCTGGCAGCACTATCGGACTATCACCCCACCCACATCAGGAAAACTCATGCTTGCGGTTCTGCCGTTTGAGAATCTCACCGGCGATCCCAATAAGGAATATCTTGCGGACGGTCTGACCGAAGAAACAATTTCACAGCGAGGCCGGCTCAACCCGGAACGACTGGGCGTGATCGCGCGCACGTCTGTCATGGGATACAAGCACAAGGACGAACGCCTGGACCAGATTGGACGCGATCTTTCTGTGCAATATGTCCTGGAAAACAGCCTACGCGAAAACGGAAATCAGATACGCCTTACCGCACAGCTGATTCAGGTGAAGGACCAAACTCACCTGTGGTCTCAAGATTACGACTATCCGGCTAAGGATCTTCTTACTGTGGAAGACGAAGTCGCCAAGGCGGTTGCGCACGAAATCCGGGTGCGCTTGACTTCGAAACAGCAAATCGAGTTGGCCAAGTCGCACCAGGTCAATCCGGAAGCCTTCGATGCCTACATGCAGGGGTACTACTACTTCGAAAAGAACACCAATAAAGATACGGAGGTCGCAGCAAAGTATTTCGAGCGGGCGACTCAACTTGATTCCTCCTATGCGCTGGCTTGGGTTGGGCTCTCTCGGGCACGCAAATGGCAAGCCGTTCAAGGTCTCATTCCCAGGGAGGAAGGTTATCGAGTCGCGCGTGAAGCAGATGAGCGAGCGTTAGCGCTGAACCCGAACCTGGCAGAGGCTCACGCTCAAATGGGACGGATTAAGCAACAGATCGATTTTGATTGGACTGGAGCGGACGCTTCCTGCCGGCGGGCGGTTGAATTGGACCCCGGGAATCCCGAATTTGCATATCTTGCGGCTGCCTCATCAGCCATTCTCGGCCAACTGGACGAAGCTCTTCAATTGGCCCGTCGCGCCGTTGACTTGGATCCGCTCAATGCACACGGTTGGGCGGGACTTGGAGAGACCGAGTTTCGCGCGGGCAGACTAGACGAAGCCGAAGCGGATCTCAAGAAGGCGTATGAACTCCGTCCTGATGATTTCATGATCGGTTATAGCCTGAGCAAGAATTACGTGATGCACGGGCGGCCTCAGAATGCTTTGCCTGAGATCGCGCGCATAGGCGATGACCCTACCCGTACGTTTCTGTATGCGATCGCGTACCACGCGCTTGGCCGGAAAAAGGAGTCGGATGAAGCATTGAGGAAGTTGATCGCGAAATACCAGGGAATTGATCCCTACCTAATCGCCGAGGTTTATGCCTTCCGGAACCAGCCCGACGAAGCGTTCGTGTGGCTGGACCGGGCTTATACCGAGCATGATGACGGTTTGATCTTTACGAAATTGGAGCCTCTATTGAAGAACTTACACAGCGATCCGCGATTCGCCGCACTCTTGAAGAAACTGAACCTGCCGGCCTGACATACGTAGCCAGAACGGCGATCCCGCGAAAGACATTCTTAATGTGGAAGACATGGCGGCGAAGTATTTCGAACGGGCGGCTCCCGCCGTTGCGTGCAATGAACCATCAGAAGTGAATCCGATATAAAAGGATCTCTGTCCCTCCCTTTGCAGCCTTATGCTTGCAATATGTATCGTTTCGGAGAATTTGCACTGGACCCTCGGCGGCGGACTCTGTTGCGTGCTGATTCACCCGTCTCTCTCACCCCAAAGGCTTTCGACGTCCTTTTCTTCCTACTTCAAAACCCCAACCGTTTGGTCTCCAAGGAGGAATTGCTTCGAGCCGTCTGGGGAGACACAGTTGTGGAAGATGGAAATCTGACGCAGTACATCTCGCATTTGCGCAAGGCTCTGGGGGACAATTCAGAAGACGCCCGATTGATCGTAACGATCGCCCGCAAAGGTTATCAGTTTGCAGGTGACGTTGTTGTTTCTCAAGCAGCCCTCGCAGCACAAGTAGAGGGTCAGCTTACTGGGACCGAAAGATTGCGAACGGATGCCCAAACGACCCCCGATATTCCAAGAATAGAAGCGGCCCCAAGCAAGTCGAAATCCTGGCGTAAAGCTGTTGGCGTGGTTTCGTCGATCTTTATTTTGGCATTGGTGGGCTACATCTCCTGGCGGCACTATCAGTCCACGGCAGTCCCCAAAACGAGAAAGGTTATGCTCGCCGTACTGCCGTTTGAGAATCTCACCGGCGACCCCAATAAGGAATATCTCGCGGACGGTCTGACCGAGGAAACGATTTCGCAGTTAGGGCGGCTTAACCCGGAACAATTGGGCGTGATCGCGCGAACCTCCGTCATGGGATACAAACACAAGGACGAACGCCTGGACCAGATTGGACGCGATCTTTCTGTGCAATATGTATTGGAAAACAGCCTTCGCGAAAGTGGAGACCACCTACGCCTTACTGCTCAGCTTATTCAGGTAAAGGACCAGACACACCTGTGGTCTCAAGATTACGACTATCCGGCGAAAGACGTTCTAAATGTCGAAGAGGATGTAGCCAGAGCTGTAGCGCACGAAATCCGGGTGCGCTTGGCTCCCCAAGAGCAAGCAGAGTTGGCACAATCGCATCTTGTTAATCCCGAAGCCTTTGATGCCTACCTGCAGGGGTACTACTACTTTGAACGGGACTCCGACAGAGATACCGAATTGGCAGCGAGGTACTTTGAACTGGCGACCCAAGTTGATCCCTCCTACGCGCTGGCTTGGGCCGCTTTGTCTCGGGCACGCCTCTGGCAACTCAACGTAAATCTTATTCCCGCTGAGGAGGGTCGTCGGCTCGCGCGTGAAGCGGTTGAACGAGCCCTGACGCTGAACCCGAACCTGGCAGAGGCCCATTCCCAAATGGGACGGATTCAGCAACAGATTGACTTCGATTGGACTGGAGCGGCTGCCTCCTTCAAGCGGGCGGTGGCTCTCGATCCCGGAAGTCCCGGGGTCATTAGGACTGCGGCTTTCTCGGCAGCCTTGCTCGGCCGCTTCGATGAGGCTCTTCCATTGAATCGCAGAGCCATTGACCTGGATCCCCTCAATGCAGACAGCTGGGAAGAGCGTGGAGAACTTGAATATTACGAGGGTGAGTTCGCTGGTGCCGAAGCGGAATTCAAGAAGGCTCTTGAACTGAACCCCGATGTAGCGGCCGCCCATGAGCTATTGGCGCGAATCTATTTGATACAGGGGCGGCCTCACGATGCTTTGCCCGAAATCGAGTTCCTACGTTATGACGCCGTACGTGGGTATCTGTATGCGATTGTGTACCACGCGTTAGGCCGTGAAAAGAAGTCGGACTCCGCATTGAGTGAGTTCATTGAGAAATACCACTCGGGTAGTGCATATCAGATCGCTGAGGTCTACGCTTTCCGGAACCAGACCGGCAAGGCGTTCGAGTGGCTAGACCGTGCTTATACCCAACATGACGGCGGTCTCATTGGGACGAAAGTGAATCCTCTGCTAAAGAACTTGCACAGCGACCCGCGATTTCCCGCGTTCTTGAAGAAACTGAACCTGCCTGCCTGACATACGTAGCAGAAGAGCCGCCTCGATCGCGCGATTGAGCGTCTATCCGCCGATATGTCAGCGTTGCGAAGCGCGCAACTTTGCCTCGTGCTCCGTTTCCTCGCGGTAGATTTGGGCCAGTGCACAGAGCGCAGTCAGAACGGCTGAGGAACCGAGCAGGAGCACCAGAGAGTGCTTTAATAGTTGAACGCCGATAAATGCCCCGGAAAACATCATCAACACTGAACCGACGCGCCGACGCCACCTGGGATTGTTGCCTGGCGTAAGTGAAAAGTCGAAGGCCAGTGCCGCAACCGTAAGGGTAAGTACGGTTGTCGTCAAGTCTGGCACTGCGAGCCGTTTGACCGTACCGTTACGCATCCCCATTCCCAACGCGGTCAAAGGGATGATTCCGTAAAGTGCCGTGGAGACGGACTGTCCTCCACGAGATTGGAAGCACCATGCGACCGTCATTGCGGCAAATAGGAGCAATGCTTCGAACCCAAAGGCTGCCGCAAGCCATAAGTTGCGTCGTTGTTTCCCGAGCAAAGAGTCTAGCTTTCCGGCAAGGAATCCACCTGTAAGGCCGAAGCCAAGCACAGTAACAGATCGCCCAATCGGTAGACCTGGCACTCCGCCTATTGCGAAACCCAGAAAGATAATATTGCCAGTCATGTTGGCGGTAAGGACATGGCCCATTGCTACCCAACTGCCGGCATCTACCAAGCCAGTCACGAACGTCAGGCAGAAAAGAGAGCCATACAGGACGCGTTCGCTGTTTGTGAGGGAATCCATCAAGGTTCCATTTCAAAACTTATAGCCGGCCCAAAGCGCCCAGTAGTTCAAATTGCGGCCGGGTTGCGTTTCCTTGAGAAAGCGGCCCGCATAGAAGATTCCGTAGTCTCCCTGGAACCACAGGTGGCGATTCGCCTGCCATCGGACCTCGGTGCCGGGTCTGTTTCCAACAAATCGGGCGCGACTACCATCCGCAGCCCTGATTAGGAACCCGGGTACGGCATAGACGCCGTCGTCCAGGCTCTGTCTCCATTGGAAGATCCAGTCGAAAGACAACGAGACGTTGTGCGGAGCGGATGCTTCTACGTGAGGATGAATGTCAATGAAGTTGATTGGTCCTGGACCTGTTGTCGCCAGGACGCCGAAGTAGTTGCCTTTGGGATAAAGCGGATTGAAAGTGCCCAACGTATTCGTTTCTGGATGGTCTCCACTCGAGATGTCCGCCTTTGCGCTGAAGCGCGGTTTCAACGGAATCGTGGGAATCCTATAGCCTGTCTCGGTTGCGACGGTCCAGGCGCGGATGTCTGCTGCACCGAAGCTGCCGAACTGCCACAGTGCTTCATCGTCGAAATCCCAGCCGGGGTGTTCGCCGGCGACAGGCTTCGATACTCTCACGCCAAGTGAATGGCGGACTTCATTTGCCGTTCCTCTCTCAAACGCGCCGTTCTTGCGATCCTGGCCCAGGTAGTAAATGTCCAGCTGCATTTTGTCAGGAATGGGACCGGTTGCATACGCGCCCCAGAAGCCTACGGTGTGATCAGGAGTGTTGTCGAAGAATCCTGGCTTATCTTCGTCAGGCCGCATCGCAAACCCGTCTATCTGCCACGCAAGAATCTTGGTACGCGCGAGGAATCCGTCGAAACTAAGCCTCACATTGGGGCCTTCGCGGACATCCACGAGCCGACCCGAGCCATACTCCAGTTCTTGTCGGCCTGCTCTGACGTGCACCGAGCCCCAAGAAGTCTCACCGCCAACCTCCATAAATCCTGACTGAAAATCCAGCCTCTTCTCGTCGATCGGACGCGGCCCACCCGAACGAAACGAGTTAATCCCGCTCTTCAGTTCAAGGAAAGTCCTGACATGGGGTCCGTAATGAAGGTCGGCATAGACCATGTATCTCTCATTCAGATACCCGTTCATGATGGGCGACTGGCCCCAGTTGTCGTTACCAATCTGTTCCCAAGTCTCGCGTGCTTCGCCGCCGAACGTTACGGACCAATTCTTCTCCGTCTTCCGCAGCGGAATGTACTTGATCGGGTCCCAAAGGTCGCTGCGTAGATTCTTATCGCGAAGAAAGCTCCAATCCTCGTCCGATCGAAGTAGCCTGTAGCTACGATCCGGTGTAGGTGCGGGCACAATCTGCTGCGCTCGCAGCGCAGTGAGCGCTGGCCCGACCAACAGAATGATGGCTGTCGCACAAATAGACTTGATCAAAACAACTTCTCACTCGGCTCTGGTGAAATCGGAAGCCTGTTCTGCCATCTTGACAGGCGGATCCCAGCGCTTGCCGGAAAGGCATGTCGCCGCTGCGTGAGCCACATTTGCGTTCCTGGTGTGAACCCAACCACCAACCTGCTCTCCTATCACCATGCCGAGCAGTCCCAGCAGGGCAATGATGGGGGGTGCTGGGCTCTTCACCTTAATGACGCCATACAGCAGGCCCACAAATGCTCCGACCGCAAATGATATGAGCAGACCTTTCATTGCACTCTTCCTCCATTTTTATGAACTGCGGCTCCGAGACGCATTAGGTCAGAAGGCGAAACAGTCGCATCCCAGGCCCCAAATTGCTTCACCTAACTTGTGCCGACCTGGCCTGTTGTGCGAGTGCCCTTCACAGCGATGAATAAGCGGCCCGGCGGTGGCCGCCTCTACCTGGTGATAGCCCCCATAGTGCGCTGTTGGAGCCCAGTCCAGCGCTGCCGGCAGCGGTGGTGGAGCAAGTGACTGAAAGTCATGGCTCGCGTGTACAATTTCTCCTCCCACCACCGTCAATTGAGACTCGAGGTATTTGATCTCTTCGGCCGGGATCTTGAAGTAGTCGTTGGTCAGCACGGCGAAGTCGGTCATCTGTCCTTCATAGAGTCCGCCCTTCGCGCCGTCTTCAGTAGAGAACCAACTGCTGCCTTGGGTGTAAAGTCGTAGGGCCTCTTCTCGTGTCAGCCGGTTCTTCTCGGGGTAAAGTTCCAGCCCTCCAACCGTCTTTCCTGTCGCGAGCCAGTAAAGGCACACGAATGGATTGAAGCTGGCGACGCGGGTCGCGTCTGTTCCGGCTCCCACAGCGCAACCCAGGTCCAGCATCCGCCGAATGGGCGGTGTCTTGCGCGCTGCGTCCGCTCCGTAGCGGTTCACAAAATACTCGCCCTGGTATGCCATGCGATGTTGCACCGCAATGCCGCCACCCAGCGCAATCACTCGCTCGATATTTCGATCACTGATTGTCTCCGCATGGTCGAAGAACCAGTGCAGTCCATTGAACGGAATATCGCGATTTACCTTTTCATAGATATTGAGGAATCGCTCGATCGATTCGTTATAGGTGGCGTGCAGGCGGAAAGGCCAGCGAGCTGCAGCGAGATGACGAATGACTGCCTCGAGTTCGCCTTCCAACACTCCGTTCAGGTCTGGCCGAGGTTCAAGAAAGTCTTCGAAGTCAGCGGCAGAAAAGACAAGCATTTCGCCGGCGCCATTGAGACGGAAAGTGCTGTCACCCTGGTGAAGTGTTGTGCTGCCTGTCCACCGCTTGAAGTCGTCCAGTTCATGCTTTGGACGTTGTGTGAAGAGGTTGTAGGCAACCCGCACAGTCATCTGATTGCGGCGATGCAGTTCGGTGATCACGCCGTAGTCGTCGGGATAATTTTGAAATCCTCCGCCTGCATCAATTGCGCTGGTCACGCCAAGGCGGTTCATCTCACGCATGAAGTGCCGTGTAGAGACAAGCTGATCCTCAAACGGCAGCAGCGGCCCCTTTGCGAGCGTGGAGTATAGAATTCCCGCGTTTGGCCGTGCGATCAGCATGCCAGTCGGATTGCCTTGCTTGTCGCGTTGAATCTCTCCGCCTGGAGGATTGGGGGTGTCCTTCGTATATCCCACAGCACGCAGAGCAGCCGCATTCAGGAACGCGCGATCATAGAGGTGCAAGACAAAGACCGGCGTCTCTGGCGCTACGGCGTTGATTTCGTCAAGCGTCGGCATACGACGCTCAGCAAATTGA
>Ga0206975_1061_pt1 | contig 31735 bp, 22 predicted proteins | sample Alteio_BWOrgHeat_81_FD_152919 | JGI IMG/M metagenome (GOLD analysis project Ga0206975, IMG submission 152919) | Enriched cells from forest soil in Barre Woods Harvard Forest LTER site, Petersham, Massachusetts, United States -... | ecosystem: Environmental > Terrestrial > Soil > Temperate forest >... | reverse complement strand
GAGGGCTTCCTGACGGCGGTTGGCCTGTGGCAGGTAGACCTGATCGAAGGCAAAGAGGGCTGCCGCCAGCAGCGAGGCGATGATGAAGACCGGCAGGACGATGCGGTAAAGACTCATGCCGCTGGCCTTCATCGCGGTCAGCTCGCTCGACTTGCTCATGAGGCCGAAAACGACCAGCACGGCGATCAGCACGGCGAGCGGCGTGATGGTGTAGATCATGCTGGGTGTGAGATTCGCGAGGTAGGCGGCGACGGTGATGAAGGACGTGCGGTTGCGGATGATGTCGCCGAGCAGCTCGAAGCAGGTGAAGATGAGCATCAGCATGACAAAGCTGACCAGCACCATCGCGAAGGTGCCCAGAAATTGCGAGAGAACGTACTCGTCGAGGATGAGCGGGAAGCGACCGCGGGTGTGGCGGGGTTTGGCGGAGCGGTAGACGCTCTGAGCTTCCGGCGTTTCGTCTGTGTCGGATTTTGCCGCGGCTTTGAACCAGCCGCCTATGGATGCGATCGCGGCGAGGGCGGCGCCTCCGGTGGACATCTGGCGCAGGAGAAACACGCCGCAGGCAGCGAAGAGCACGTTTGCCAGCCAGATGCCGACAGCCACGGGAAGCTTGTGCTGTCGGGCGAGAGCGGTTCCGGTCGAAGACAGGAAGTAGTAGACGAAGACCAGGGCGATGGTGAGGACGAATCCCGCGCCCTTGCCGCCGCGCTTGGAGGAGAGTCCGAGGGGGACGCCGACGAGCATGAGGACAAGGCAGGCGGCGGGATAGGCGAAGCGCTTATGCAGCTCGATGAGATACCAGCGGCCTCCCTTGCCGTGGGACCGCTCGATGAGCTCGCGGTTGGACATGGCCAGGATAGGCGAATCGCTGCGCGTGGGGCGTGCGTCTTCCGGCGCGGTCAGCGAAAGGGGCAGATCGGTCTGGGCAAAGGTGGAGACGTTGTACTGGTCGGGCTGGTTGGCGACGGTTTCGTGCTCGGTTCCGTCGCGCAGGCGCATCATGGCGTTCTGGTCCCTGCCGTTGAGGACGGTGGCCGACTCTCCGGTAGTGATCTTGGGAGCGGTCGGGTCGGAGAGATCGGCGAGGAAGATCTGCCGCCAGTTGGCGGCGCCCGAGGCGGCGCGGACATCCTGAACGTAGAGGACGTAGTTCTTGAAGTCTTCGTAGAAGACGCGCGGCTGGACTTCGTAGGAAGCCTGGGCGTTGAGGAGCTCGGATTCGAGGCGGAGGGTTGTCTCGGTAGCTTTGGGCGCGAGGTAGAGAGTGTTGGCGAGACCGACAAGCCATCCGGTGACGGAGACGACTCCAACCACCGCGACGAAGCTCCAGACACCGATGCCGGAGGCGCGCATGGCAGTGATTTCGCTGTCGGCGGCGAGGCGACTGAGGCCGAGCAGGATGCCGACCAGCACAGCCATGGGGATGGTGACGGTGAACATGTTGGGCAGGGCGAGGAGAATGATCTCGACGACCGCGCTCAGAGAGGCACTGTTGCGGACGACCAGCTCGAGGAGGTGAGGCAGGTCGCGCATGAAGAGGACAAAGGTGAAGAGCGCTCCGCCGATGAGGGCGTGCGAGAGTACTTCGCTCAGGATGTATCTCGTCAGGATGCGCACAGATTCGAGCCTGCCCTTAGTTTATCGCGCTGGTTTCTTTGGGCGTAAAGCGCTTCAGGCGAAGGCTGTTGGTGAGAACACTGACGGAGCTGAGAGCCATCGCGGCAGCGGCGACGGCGGGGTTGAGCAGAAGTCCGGTGAAGGGGTAGAGGACACCGGCGGCGATAGGGATGCCGAGCAGGTTGTAGCCGAGAGCCCAGCCCAGGTTCTGGCGCATAACGCGGAGGGTCTGGCGGGCGAGGCTTAGCGCGGCGACGATCTGGGCGGGGTCGCCGCGGAGAAGGATGGCGTCTCCGACTTCGCGCGCGAGATCGGTGCCGGTGCCGATGGCGAGGCCGGCGTCGGCCTGGGCGAGGGCTGCGGCGTCGTTGATGCCGTCGCCGACCATGGCGACGGTGCGGCCCTGGGACTGGAGGGCGCGGATCTGTGACAGCTTCTCCTGGGGGAGCAGGCCGGCGTGGACTTCCTCGATTCCGGCGGCGCGGGCGATGTGGTCGGCGGCGGCGCGGGTGTCTCCGGTGAGCATGGCTAAGCGGAGGCCGAGGCTGCGGAGGGCGCTGATCGCTCCGGCGGCGGTAGGGCGGAGTGTGTCTTCGGCAGCGAGCCATCCGGCGTAGCGGCCATCTATTGCAACGTGAAGCAGGGTGGCGGCGGGGGGGCCTTCGCCGGAAGCTGTGATGCCGAGTTCGTCGAGGAGGGTCTGGTTTCCGGCGGATACGGTGTGGTTGTTGACGGTTCCGGTGATGCCCTTGCCGGGGATGGCCTGGATGTTGGTCGCGGGCGAAGTTGCGATGACGCCGGCAGTGGCGTATTCGACAACAGCGCGGGCGAGCGGGTGCTCGGAGCGCTGCTCGAGGGAGGCGGCGAGGGCGATGAGTTCGGATTCCGAGACGCCGGTGGCGTGGACGGCGGCGATGCGCGGCTTGCCTTCGGTGAGGGTTCCCGTTTTGTCGAGGAGGATGGTGTCGACGCGAGCGAGGCGCTCGACGCTTTCTCCGCCCTTGAAGAGAATGCCGAGCTGGGCGGCGCGGCCGATGGAGACGGTGAGAGCCGCCGGGACGGCGAGTCCCATGGCGCAGGGGCAGGCAATGACGAGGACGGCGACGGCGACGGCGAAGGCGCGGCTGGTGCCTCCCGTGGGACCGGCGAGGGTCCAGATGACGAAGGTGAGGGCAGCAATCGCGAGGACGACGGGCACAAAGACGGCGCTGACGCGGTCGGCGAGCTGCTGCATGGGAGCTTTAGAGGATTGCGCCTCCTGCATGAGCCGCAGCATCTGGCCGAGGACGCTGTCGGCGCCGATGGAAGTGGCCCGGTATTCGAGGACGCCTTCGTAGTTGAGGGAGCCACCGATGACGCGATCGCCGGCGGTGCGCGGGACGGGGACAGACTCACCGGTGATCAGCGATTCATCGACGCTGCTGGTGCCGGAGATAATGATGCCGTCGACCGGGATGCGTTCGCCGGGGCGAGCGACTATGGTTTCGCCGGGGACAAGGGATGCGATAGGAGCTTCGATTTCGACGCCGTTGCGGATCACATGCGCGGATTGCGGCTGCAGTGCGGCGAAGGCGCGGAGGGCGTCGAGGGTGCGGCGCGTGGCGCGCGCCTGCAGCCAATCGCCGAGCAACAGGAAGCCAAGGATGAGCAGCACGGAGTCGTAGTAGACGTCGGGGTGCAAGCCGTGCTGCGTGAAGAAGGCGGGGAAGAAAGTCGCGGCTACGGAATACAGGAAGGCAGCGCCGGTGCCGAGGGCAACCAGCGTGTTCATGGTCGTGGAGCGGTGCAGCGCAGCCTGCAGAGCGCGCTTGTAGATGACTCCGCCCGCCCAGATCATGCCGATGAGGGTGATGCCGAGCATGATGTATTCGAGCGCAGGAACGGGAATGCGGTAGAGCGGTGGGAAGGCCTGCATGGGCAGGGGGTCGAGCATGCCGGCGCCGTGCATGAGCGGCATCGACAGCAGCATGGTCACCGCGCCGCCGATAATCGCGGAGAAGGCCTTGATGCGAATCAGACGCTCCTGTCCCGGATCGGTCTCATGTATGTGATTGTGCTCGTGGACATGTTCGTCCTCGGATGAACGTACGCGCGGCAGCGAGGCGTCGTATCCCGCTTCGCGAACCGCCTCGACGAGAGAGTCGATTCTGGTGACGTCGGGCTGATAAACAATGCGGGCAGTCCGCGTCATCAGGTTGACGCTGGCGTCGGAGACGCCTTCGGTATCGCGAAGGGCCTTTTCAATGTGGGACTGGCAGGCGGCGCAGCTCATGCCCTCGACGTCGAGGGTGACAGTCTTCGGGATATCGTGCTTCGTCTCGGTGCTCACTGTTGTTCAGCGTGCGACGGATATCCAGCTTTGGCAAGAGCGGCTACGAGTGGGACGGGGTCTTCAGACTGAACGCGCGCCGCGCCGATACGGACTTCTTCGACGGTCGTGCCGGGGACGCGCTGAAGAGCCTGGGTGACGCGGCGGACGCAGGCTCCGCAATGCATGCCTTCGATGGTCAGGGTGATATCGCTCACGTTTGTATTCATCTATTTTATCGATGCGGCGGGGAAGGAATCGATGCAAAGGCAGGGCACAGGGCTCAGTCACCGGACGCGAGGAAGCGGTAACCGACGCCGCGGACGGTTTTGAGATACCGAGGCTCTGATGGCTCGTCTTCGATGTAGCGGCGCAGGCGGACGATGAAGTTGTCGATGGCGCGGGTGTCGGTGTCTTCGTGGACGCGCCAGACGCGCTCAAGGATCTCTTTGCGGGAGATGATGCGGCCCTGGTTGCGGACGAGGTAGCGGAGCAGGTCGGCTTCCATGAGGGTGAGACGGACGGTGCGGCCGAGGGCGGTGAGCTCCAGGGTTTCGAAGTCGATGCGACGGCCGGCGAATTCAAAGCTGGAGAGGTCCTCCGAAGGCGCCGCAGCAGGACTTTCGTCTGCCGGCTGGTGCCACTTGAGGCGGCGGAGAAGGCCGTTAAGCCGGGCGAGCAGGATGGAGAGATCGAACGGCTTGGGGAGATAGTCGTCGGCTCCGGCGGCGAAGCCACTGAGCACATCTTCCGATCGGCCGCGCGCGGTGAGCATGAGGACCGGTAGATAGTTCTGGCGCGCGCGCAACTCGGCGACTACGTCGAATCCGCTTTTGCCCGGCAGCATCACGTCGAGGAGCACGACGTCGAAAGTCTCTCTCTCGAGGCGCGCGAGAGCTGCCTCTCCGTCGCCTTCGATGGCGGCCTCGTAGCCCTCGGCCTGGAGATTGAAGAGAAGTCCCTTGGCGAGGTGGGTCTCGTCTTCAACGATGAGGATGCGAGCGAGGGTGCTCATTGCGCGCTCAGCTCGCGTTCCTGGATGGTATGGTGAAGGAGGCGCGGCAGTTGGACGCTGACTGTCGTTCCGCTGCCCTCGCCGGCGCTCTCGGCGAAGACATCGCCGCCGTGCTGGCGCGCGATGGTGCGAACGATAAAGAGTCCGAGGCCGGTGCCCTTGGTGCGGAGTACGGAGCGTGCGGGAACGCGATAGAAGCGTTTGAAGATACGTTTGAGTTGCGCGGCAGGAATGCCGATGCCGCGATCAGCGACGCTGACGACGATCCACGCGTCGTTCCGGACTGAGAGGCGGACTTTTACCTCGACCGTCTTTGGCGAATACTTTACGGCATTGTCGAGCAGGTTCATCACGACGCTTTGCAGCTCCTCACGGTTGCCCCGGACAATCATCGTGCTGGATTCGTCGGTGTCTTCGAAGGCAATCGCATTTTCTTCGAGGTGATGCCGTGCGCGCGTACGCTCGATGCATTCCAACGCAAGCACGCGCATGTCCACCGGGAGCCGCACCTGAGTCTGCGTACGCTGGCCGAGTTCGCCGGCCTTGAGAACCTGTTCAACGGTGGCGAGCAGCCAGTCGCTGTCTTCCAGCATGATTCCGTAGAATTCGTGCCGCTTTTCCTCCGGCAGGTCGCGGCGCTGCAGGGTTTCGAGGTAGAGGCGGATCGAGGTGATGGGGGTTTTCAGCTCGTGGGTTACCGCGTTGAGAAAGGCGTCGTGGCGCTCGTTGCGGCGGACTTCACGGACGAGAAAGATGGTGTTGAGGACCACCCCGGCGATGAGCAGGGCGAAGAAGGGGATGCCGATGAGCATCGGCACGAAACGGCGCCAGTTGAGAATGATCCAGCCGACGTTAAGGGTGACGGCCACCCCGAGCATGCATGCTCCGAAGACGATGAAGAGGATGGTGTTCCGTTTTCGTCCGCTGATCCGCATGTCAATGAAAAACGCCCGCTCCGAAAGTGTACCGGGCGGGCGCTGTTATTTGCTTGCTGGAAAATTTCTAGGCGACCCCTGCAGGTTTTGGGTTTTTCGGGTCGTACTGGGCGACTTTCACATCCCACGCGAGACCGAGCTTCTTGAGAAGCAGGATGCCGAGATAGTTCTGGTCGAATTCGTACCAGGCGAGGCCGTGGCGCGCTGAGACAGGATGGGCGTGGTGATTGTTGTGCCATCCTTCACCGCCACTGAGGAGTGCCACCCACCAGCTGTTGCGGGAATGGTCGCGGGTTTCGAAGCGGCGCGATCCCCACATGTGAGTCGCCGAGTTGACGAGCCAGGTGGAATGCAGACCGAGGGTGACGCGCAGGAAGATTCCCCACATGAGGCAGGACCAGCCGCCGATGGCGAGCAGGATCAGGCCGACAACGACCATGGGAACCCAGTGGTATTTGCTGATCCAGACGTGGAACTTATCGCGGGCAAGATCGGGAGCGTAGCGGGAGAGCATGGCAGTCTCATCATGCAGAGAGACACCGCACATGATCCAGCCGATATGCGCCCACCAGCCGCCTTCGGTCGGCGTGTGGGGGTCGCCTTCGTGATCGGAGAGCTGGTGATGGACGCGATGGGTTGCCACCCAGAAGATGGGTCCGCCCTCAAGCGAGAGGGTGGCGCCGATGGTCATGAAGTACTCGACCCATTTCGGTGTCTTGTATCCGCGGTGAGTCAGCAGGCGGTGATAGCACATGCCGATGCCGAGGTTCGAGGCCCAGATCCAGAGGATGGCGGTGCAGATGAGGGCTTTCCAGGAGAACATGAAGAGCGCGGCGACCGCTCCGATGTGGAAGAGAACCATGAAGACGATGGTGATGGTGCTCAGGGTGCCACCCTGCGCGGCGCGGCCGAGGCGCGGGCCTTTGTCGTCCTTGGGCAAAGTTGCCGCGGGCTTGGGGCGGTTCGCTGTGGCAATCGTGGATTCGTCAAGCAGCTCAACTGGCATCGAGTCTTAGGTCTCCGTGGGATGTCTATGTTGACCGTATCAGCACGGGACTGGCCCGCTGTGTAAGAGTTTTGTAATGGTCATGAGAGGAAGATTCGCTGGATGAAGTGAACAGACCGTGCGGGGGTGTGGGGCGGGAAGGCTTTATCGTTTGTTAATCTCAACGACAGACGATAAAACCATATGCCCTCTTGCGCTAAGTGGTTGGTGATTCCGGGTGTTCTTGCTGCGCAATTCGTTGCCGCTCAATCGATCAATCTTTCTACAAGCAAACAGATTCTGGAGCCGGTGCCGGGTTCGCCTGTAATGCTGAACAGCCTGCCAATGGGACTGGCGTGGTCGCCCGATCATCGTTACCTGGCGCTGGTCAACTCGGGCTTCGGTACGGCGGAGTCGGACTATTCGCAGTCAATTGCAATCGTCGATACGGCGAGGCCAGGAACAGGAGACAAAAACGCGGTTGCGGCGAAGGTCAGCGACTTTCCCGACCAGCGGACGTTTGTGGGTTCCGCGCAAACGATGTATTCAGGGATCGCCTTTTCGCTGGATGGGACGCATTTGTATGTCAGCCTGGATTCACTGACCGCTCCAGAGGCGGAGGGGAAAAACACCGGTAATGCGATAGCGGTGTACAGCTTTGCGAATGGGGAGCTTAAACCCGAGCGGCTGATTCCTATTCCGCTGCAGCACCTTGCCGCGGGGCGCACGCAGAACGAGATCGGCAAGCGGCTGTCCGACGGGATGGCGATTCCCGCTCCGACCGGGCTGGCGGTCGTTAAAAGCGGGGACGGGAAGGAGCAGATTATTGTCGCCGACGAATTTTCCGACGATGTGCTGCTGGTGGATGCGGCGTCGGGGAAGGTAGAGACGCGGTTCGACCTGGCGGATCATCCCGTTGTGCCGTCGGCGTATCCGATCGCGGTGGCGGCAACGAAGGATGGGAGCCGGGCGTACGTGGCGCTGTGGAATGATTCATCGGTGGCAGAGCTGGATCTTCGCGCTGGAAGGATCGCGGGGAAAGTGGCACTGTTTCCACCGTCGGTCGCGGTCCGGCCCAGTTCCCACCCGATATCGCTGGTTCTGAGCCAGGACGAGAAAATGCTCTATGCAGCGCTGGCGAATCGCGACCTGGTGGCGGGGGTAAAGGTCGGGGCGAAAGGGATGCAGTTGGTGCGGCTTTATGACACGCACCTGCCTGGGCAGACATACTTCGGGGCGATGCCCGACTCGGTTGCGCTCTCAGATGACGGCGCGATGATGTACGTTGCGAATTCAGGCACGGATTCGGTTGCGGTGTTCCATACCAGGGCGGCCAGCCTGGTGGGTGCGCCCGAGGTGCCGATAGGCTTCATTCCGACGGAGTGGTATCCGACGGCCGTGACGGTGAAGCAGAACGAGCTTTACATTGCCACCGGCAAGGGACGGGGCACGGGACCGAATGGTGCTCCGCAGATACAGCCGAAGGTAGCGCCGCCGGATCTGGCCCAGCGCATGAAGCGGCTTCACACCTACATCGCGACGCTGCTGCATGGATCGCTGGCCACTGTCGATCGCAGTGAGGCGGAGAAGAATCTGCGCGAGCTGACCAGGCAGGTGGTCGCCAGCAACATGATGCAGGCAGCGGAGAATCACATCGAGTTCACGACGGGCACGAATCCCATTCATCACGTTATCTACATCATCCGGGAGAACCGGACGTACGACCAGATACTGGGAGATCTGGGAGTTGGAGACGGCGATTCGTCGCTGACGATGTATGGGAAAGAGGTCACGCCCAACATCCACAAACTGGCACTGCAGTTTGGTGTACTCGATAACTTTTACGACTCGGGCGAGGTGTCGGGCGACGGGCATGTGTGGTCGACGGCGGGGATCACCAGTGATTACAACGAGCGCACGTGGCAGGTGGCGTACCGCGGCGGTGAGCGCACGTATGACTTTGAGGGCGTGGTGGCGAACGGATATCCGCTGGACAAGAAGATTTCGGATATCAACGAGCCGGACAGCGGGTATCTGTGGACCGACCTGAAGCGGCAGGGAAAGTCGCTTTATCACTTCGGGGAGTATGTATCGACGAAGTTCTGCGATGACTCGGGCGAGGCTCCAAAGCAGAAGTCCCCGACTGAGGGGACGCCGGAGCCGACGGAGTTGTGCTCGCACGGGTACATCGGGCACGGAGAGGATATTCCGGCGAATTATGGCGGCGGACAGAGCCAGTATCCCTGGAAGGTCCCTCTGATCTACCGGAACGAGGCGACGAAGCCGGAGCTGGAGGGGAATTACGATGCGGCGTTTCCCGATTTCAACCTGAGGTTTCCGGACCAGCTGCGGGTGAACGAATTCTTGACTCACTTCAATGTGTGGGTGAAGGACCGGATGCAGGGGCGGGATACCATGCCGGCCTTCGTGATGCTTCGCTTGCCGAATGACCACACGGCGGGCACGCGTCCCGGCTGGCCGACGCCGAAGGCCTCGGTGGCGGACAACGACCTGGCGGTGGGACGGGCGGTCGAGGCGGTGTCGAACAGTCCGTACTGGGACGACACGGCGTTCTTCATCCTCGAGGACGACGCGCAGGACGGGGCGGATCACGTGGATGCGCACCGGTCGCTGGCGCTGGTGATCAGCAAGTATTCTCCGCAGCAGGCAAAGCCGGTGGTGGACCACAACTTCTATACGACGGTGAGCGTGCTGCATACGATGGAAGACCTGCTGGGCATTCCTCCGATGAATAACAACGATGCGTTTGCGCCGTTGATTACGCCGCTGTTCAAGGGGGCGGGCGATCAGCCGCCATTTGCGGCGGACTATTCGAACCAGGCGAATGGGCTGATCTACACGGCGAATACGCCGAAGGCTCCGGGAGCGAAGGAGTCGAGCCGGATGGACTTCACTCACGAGGACCGGGCGGATGCGCGCAAGCTCAATGTGATTCTGTGGAAGGATGCGATGGGGAACAGGCCGGTCCCGTGGATGGTGCTGCATCCGCATAGCGTTCGCAAAGACGATGACGACGATTAGGGATGGGTAGCCATCAGCGGCCCTGGTTTTCCGATTTACATATCACGCCCGGGCCATGGGAACCATCAGATGCGCAAAGGAGAAAGCTCATGAGTAAAGAGGTCAATCTGGCGGCGCTGGGCAAGTTTGCTGAAGGAGTCAATACCGGTAATTTCGCTCTGTTTAATGAAGTGGTCGCATCTGACTGCATCGATCACGATCCGGCGGCCGGCCAGGTGCCCGGACCTAAAGGCTATCGCATGTTCTTCACACAGATGAGAACCGCTTTCCCTGACCTCAGTGTCACGCCGGAGGCGCTGGTGGCCGACGACGAATCGATCGCGTTTGCCTACACCATCGCCGGAACCCAGACAGGTCCGCTCATGGGCATCCCGCCAACAGGGAAGAAGGTCAAAATCCGCGGCGTGCAGTTTTCCAAGTTCAAAGACGGCAAAATGGTGGAGCGCTGGGGCAGCTCCGACGAGCTGGGCCTCCTCACTCAATTGGGAGTCGGACCACTGGCCGCAGTCTGAACCGGATCGGGGTCACTACACCAAACGTCAAAAATCGTACGTAGTGCACCGGGAGACCGGCAACTTTACCGCAAAGCCGCCTTCACAGGCATTTCGGGACTACTTCCGGATTGCCGATCACCCGGGAGTTTGCTGCGACCAATGACCGGAAACCGTTGTAACGAACACTCTCAACAATCCCAACCCGGCTTATAATGCCGGCATGCCCGTCGAGTTGTGCGGGTCCTGAATTTCGACGCGGCTTGCCTCTTGGCTGAAAGCCGCACGTTATCGCGCGCCGGTTCTGACGATGCAGCGATCGTGTTCGGGAGGACAGAACCGTGTGGTGGATCAGCTATCGGGGTGAATCGGGGCACGGCGTCGACAACATCGGCGTCTTCGAGGACGACGGCTCCCCGCGCAAGGTGCATCCGCTGCTCCTCGATCCCTCGCCGGCCGCACATCCACTGCACATCGCGCGCGGCTTCGCATTGGTGGGCGACGATCTCTACATCGCGAACGCGTGGCGCAAGGACAGCCACATCGCGTGCTACCACCGGCACGGCGATACCTTCCGATTCAAGGAGGTGCTCGCGAAGACCGAGCAAGTCGCAGCGATGGTCCACCCCTTTGACGTGGAGCTGGGGGACGATGGTCGCATCTACGTCTCCTGCCAGGACACCAACACCGTAGTGTCGCTTGTGCCGGAAACGCGCAGACCCGCACCGGTGGCCGCGCACCTCCGCAAGCACTATCCCAAAGGGAAGTTTCTCCCCGGCACGCTCGTCGCATCCAGCCAGGGGAACCTTCCCGAGTACGGTGACCGCACGCCGCTCGATGTGCCAGCGCCTCTCGGCCTCAAGGTGGTGCTCGACAAGCGCGGCAAGCCACGGCACTCGGTGCGCGGCATCGTCGTGCACCGCAAGCATCTGTACGTGGCGGACGAAGCCGCCGACGCAGTGAAAGTCTTCAATGTGCAATCCGGGGAGTTGATGGCCCGCATCACGGGGCGGGCGCTCGAGGCGCCCGTGCACCTGATCCTGCACAGCGAGACGCTCTACATCGGTGCCTCGGGCAGCGGCAGCATTCTCGCGCTGGATCTGACGTCCACGCCGCCGAAGGGCGATCTCGAGGCGCGCGCGGTGATCGATGGAAAGCTCGACGCCCCCTCCGGCTTCGCCGTCGGCCCCGACGGCGATTTTTACGTGGCCGAGCGGAAGAAGCAGCGGGTGCGGCGCTTTTCCTCTAAGGGGAAGAACAAGGGGACGTTCATTGATGACCTTCCGGACATGCCGGAGTTCCTCGTCTATGTTCCCTGAGAAATCCCAAAGCGGTTACATTCTCTCCTCCTCATAGGACGATGCCGACGTTCATTCGCATTCCCAATATGACAGCTCCGGCCGCGATGCTCGCTCACACCACTACGTGATAGGTCCTGGATTGTCGGAAGTCCGGAAGAAACCCTGCCATCGGCAATCGGAAGTTGCGTCGTAGCTCCTTAAAACGAAGATCTCGGTAAGTTCAACCCGGCGACTCGGCCCAAACGGGCGACTTACAGAAATCCCGAACTTCACAGACATTTCGGGATTAGTCATTATGTAGTGACCGGCCCGCTGCGCTAGTCGTGGGTTAGGCTGAGTTTGTTTGACGAACTCTAGTCCAGAGCCACAAGCGGAGGAGCCGGTCATGAGAGAGAAGTTACGATTTTTGGGCGATGTCCATGCTGAGACGATCGCAGTTGCCATAGCGGAACCGGATGGCGAGGTACGCAGCCTGGGGACGATTGCCAAGCGCGAAGATTCGATCCGCAAGTTCATCAGGAAGCTTGGTACGCCTGAGCAGCTGCGCGCCTGCTACGAAGCGGGGCCAACAGGATTCGTACTGTACTGGCAGCTGACCCAGTTGGGTGTCGACTGCGCGGTGATAGCACCGACGCTGGTACCGAAGAAGCCGGGAGATCGGGTGAAGACGGACCGGCGGGACGCGTTGAAGCTGGCGCGCAGTCATCGCTCCGGAGATCTGACGGCCGTGTGGGTTCCGAATGAAGATTCAGAGGCGTTGCGCGGACCTTGTCCGGCAACGGGAGGCAGCCAAGCAGGATCAGTTACGTGCGCGGCATCGTTTAACCAAGTTTCTGCTGCGCACGGGTCAACGTCCACCTCTGGGACTGAAGGCGTGGACAGAAGCGTTACATGAGGTGGCTGGCGCAGGTCGGCTATACGCAGCCGGCGCAGGAAGTCACGCGTCTGGATTGTATGAACGAAGTCGAGCACATGAGCGCACGGGTGAAGCGGTTGGAGGAAGCCATTCTCGAAGTGGTAAAGCTGGCACCGCAACCCATGCAGGACGTAATTCGGGGTCTGCAGGCTTTGCGCGGTGTAGCGCATATCTCGGCAGTCACGATCGCATCGGAGTTGGGCAACATCTCCTCCCGCTTCCAGAGCGCACGGAAGTTGATGGGTTATTGCGGCGTATTTCCCAGCGAAGATTCCAGCGGCAACCGCGTTCGAAGAGGCGGCATTACCAAGGCCGGTAATGCGCACCTCAGACGCATCGTGGTGGAATCGGCCTGGTGCTATCGACACCTGCCTCGCGTCGGGGAAAAGCTGCGCAAGCGACACGAAGGTGTTCCGCCAGCAATCATCGAGATCGCATGGAAGGCGCAGAATCGCCTGCATAAGCGCTACATGAAGCTGAGCATGGCAGGCAAGGATCAGAGGAAGATCATGACTGCAGTCGCACGAGAGTTGCTGGGCTTTATCTGGGCCATCGCGATCAAGGCTGAAGCAAGTTGTCGACAACCCATTGCTGCATGAAAAGACAAAACCAAAAACCTTCCAAATAGGGAAAAAGAAAAACCGTTGAACCAGGCAATTCAATTCGAGGACAGGCTCAGCCGCAGCCGGGGCAAGCACGAAGGAGAATCCTCGGCGGAAGTATGCGACAGGCTATGCCGGACTCGCGTGGTTAGTCAGAGGCAGCTCCCGACGGATCATGATTATGCGGTTTCGACCCGCGAATATCAGCTTGATCAATCGTCGCCATTACCTGCCTCGGCTGCTGCTGACCCTGTCCTCGTTCGAAAAAAACGACCAGCGCATCTTGACCGGTCACTACATATCACTTCCGGGTTGCCGGTAATCCGCCAACCGGAACTCCGGACTAATTGACAGCAGGCAGCTTTGTCCTTCTCCATTCTGCCAAGTCACGATCCGCTTTCCGCCGATTCTCCGCTCACTGCACCGTGGTGCTGACCGTCGCGGTGTTATTGGCCAGGTTGGGATCAGGCGTATCCGCAAGGGTGGCTGCGTTCTCGGTGATCACAGTCCCGGACGGAGCCGTAACCTTCACCGTCAGCCGTACCGTCCAGGTCGTGTTCGGTGCCATGCTGGAGTTCTCGTGACAGACGATTTGTCCTGTTCCCTGGTATGGCGGAGTCGTGCACGTGCCCAGCCCGGGCGTGCCGGAGATGCGGATGTAGTCGAAGGTCGTGCCTTCAGGCACCTGCGTGTTGAGCACTTCGTGAACAGCGTTGCCCGGACCAAGGTCCCAGATCGGGAAGGCGTATGTGATGAGATCGCCCTGATGGACTGTCGTCGTAGAGGGTTGCACACGCAGGAAAAGATCGGCTTCCGGGCCCAGGCCGTAGGCGTCAAGACCTCCGTTAGCGCCAGCACGACGATGTAAACCACTCCTTCCACGATGGTGGGCGAAGAAAAATTTACCCCCACCCCTCCGGCAGAACTCCACAGTTTGGCGCCAGTGCTCGCGTTAAGCGCGTACAACTGATGGGTGGGGCTGTCGCCATCGTGGGTGCCAAAATACACCACCCCATTTGCCACGGCGGGCGAGGAAATCACAAGGCTTACGGTTGCAAAACTCCACAGCTTGGCGCCCGTGCTGGCATTTAGCGCATACACGTTCCCGTCCCAAGAGCCGACATACACTACACCATTCGCCACTGCGGGCGAGGATTCCACCTCGTTTCCTGTCGCAAAGCTCCACAGCTTGGCGCCGGTGCTGGCGTTTAGCGCATAAACGTTGTGGTCGTCGGAACTGACATAAACCACTCCATCCGCCACTGCGGGTGAAGACTCCACAACAAAGCCGGTGCCAAAGCTCCACAGGAAAGCGCCGGTACTGGCGTTCAGTGCATACACAAAGCGGTCTGCGGAGCCGATATAAACCACCCCATTCACCACTGTGGGCGAAGATGGTCCAGGGGCGATGATTGCACAGCTCCACAGCCTCGCACCGGTGCTGCCCGTTCAACGCATACACGTTATTATCGCCGCCGCCGACAAATACTACTCCATTCGCCACTGCCGGCGAGGAAACAATACCTCCTCCTGTGGTATAGCTCCACACCTTGGCACCGGTGCTGGCGTTCAGCGCATACACGTTACCGTCGTTGGAGCCGAAATAAACCATCCCGTTCACGACCGCAGGCGAGGAATTCGCGAAGGAATCGAGAGTGCCATTGGAGTAGCTCCACTTCAACTGCAGACTGCCAACGTTGCCGACGCCAAGCATCGTCTCATATGGGTTCCAGCGCTGCATGTTGTCCCGATGGAATTGTGTCCAGTCCCCGGGTGAGGGGCTGGACGTCTGAGCGTGCGCGGGATATGTTGGCCGTGGCCAGCATCAGCCACAGCGGCGCGTTTGCGAGCATCAGGCTCACAACCCTGAAGGAAGCAGTCTGTTTCTTGTTAATGAGACGGATCAGGGATTTCATTTAGCGCAGGCCTCCACACAGCTCTTACATCAGTAAGGAGCGGAGGCGTCACGCAGATGGAGGCGGTTGGGTTCGGGTCTCGAGGGAACGAGCCGTGCGGACGTCGGCGTTCGGTTGGATTACGCCCAACGGGATGATTCTACTCTTCGCGAGTTACCTCGTAGCGTTTTGTTCTTCCTCTTCGGGGATCAAATGCAGTGTGCGGGCGCGAGAAAGGTCATGCGCAAGAGGTCATAGACGAGAGGAGTCTTTGAGAATTGCGGCGGTCGCGTCCTTCGGGGCGGGGCGAACGGCTGAGCCACCAGCGGCAGCGGAAAAGCCGGACGACTTCGTATGTTCCGGGTGCAGGACTGCCTTCAATGCTGCGACACCGCCGCTTTCTTCCAGGGATCTGGCGAGGATGAGGAATTTGCGAAGTTGTTCTGTATTGAGTGATTCGGACAGGAGCAGTTCTAGTTTGAGAAACTCTCGAGCTAATGCGAGCAGATCGGATTTCGGAACGTGCTTCATGACTCAGTCCTGTCGGGGCCCGGGACCGATGGAATAATAGTGGCTCAGCATAGGCCGGATTAAGCGAAAAACGCAAGTACAATCCGGCAGGGTTAATGCTCCCTGACTCGTTCGAGCACTTTCCTGAATACGCGGCAATAGATCTCGTGCGCCAGTTCCACGCTTTCGTCGATCGCATGACTCGTGGGGATCACGCGAACGTTCACCTGCTTTTCGCGCGTTAGCCGGATTCCGGCGATCAGGCAGGCGTCAAGGTAGACCATTCCGCGATTGATCCGCGGCATGTTGGCGTTCGGGTCGAACATTGCTATCTCGCTCCGCCCTGTGCCGACCGCACCGGTCTGCGCAGCAGCGCGTAGGAAAGTCGCCCGCGAAAGATCTCTGTCGGCAAGTATCGGCGGTGCTCTCCGCACAGTGGACACTTCGCTGCAATCCATGACGCCGCGAGCGTCTCAACCGGAGCGGGGACATTCTCCCCGCACCCCTTGCAGCGAATCACGAATGAAGCCTGGTTCGGCGGTCCCTGAAACATGGGTTCAGTATAGGCGAATGTAAGGCGAAAGCAATCCACAGATTTGACCACCCTGACGGCCGCTGATCCACCGCCTTTACCGTCAGGAATGGCGCTGGCAACGCAGGGCATCAGTGGCAAACGCTTTCTCCAAACAAAAAGGGCAATGCGCGTCAACGCATTGCCCCTGTTAGCTATCAGTTTATCGGAGGTTGCTTGAGACTATTTACGGCCAGTATCGCCATGCTTCGGCGTTGCTACGCCGCCGCCCTGCTGACCAGGGGGATTGCCCTGCTGCCCGGACTTCTGCGGATCCTGCTGCTGTTGATGCTGCGGGTTCTGTCCACCTTGCTGACCGCCCTGCTGACCACTGCCTGGGTTGTCTTTATGGGAACCTTGTCCGAACTGAGAGCCCTGTTGATTGGACATTTAAAACCTCCTGGGATTTTCATCCCCTCTGGTAAGTTAGGTTCGGGCTCCCGGAGTAAGGTTGCCCCCCATCAGGTTGACACTCGCCCCATCGGCGTGCGCTCAGCAGCCTGGCAAAGTTGGCGGAGTATTTCCCGCCGGCGCCTGTAATAAAAATAGAGGCAACAAGCAAAGAAAGCCCGGCCGCCATCGAGCCGGGCTTTTTCAGTTGCGGTCTAAATCGCCTGAAATCAATGACGCGGTCTCAACCCTCTTGTTTTCAGGCAGCGGCGACTAAGTCGCTTGTTTTCTATGATGTACATACAACAGCAATGGCATCTATGAGTTACCAGCTACTTCGCAGTTAGGCGGCTTTAGAATCCATGAGTTACAGAGTAAGGGGGAGGGGGCCTGTCAGAAATGGCTCACCGGACGCTTTGCCGTCTCCTCTGTATGCCGGCTGCCATCCGACTCCAGCGACCGACTGACGATCTCCTTCGATCCCAGCCCGATAGCCAGTGACAGCGCCAGCACGATGCCGCCAAAGAGAATGCCGAAGGCCAGCTCGACGATCGCGCCGGCAATCCCGACATGATCGAGAGCCATCGCAACGGTCAACACGATGACCAGCCACTTTATCCCCTGGCTGAGCAGCCGCGCGTACTGCAGGTTCATGTTCACGGCGCCGATCAGCACGCTCCGCGCTAGGAAGCGGGCGATCACCGTCCCGACCAGCAGGAGCAGGATGGCAGTGACGATGCGGGTCAGGTAGGGATAGATCTCGGTGGCTGTCTGCTCCGAAGGACTGTAAGCCGCTCCGAAGGCGGCTATCCCCAGTACCAGTCCGAGGAAGATGCCGCACCAGAAGACAATGCGCGACAGCATCAGGGAAGGGACCTGCATCGGCGACCAGTGCAGCAATCCGGCTGGAGAATTGGCCTTGACGCGATTGTCAAAGTCGACCGCGACCAGGATTCGGCGCAGCAGATAGCCTAGAAACAGCCCAAACAGAGCGCAGACCAGTACGGCGAGTACGAGTGACAGCACGGCCGGCAGCAGGGTGGCCACCTTGGTGAGGACACGAGCCAGCGAGGCATGAAGCGCGAACTCGATTTGGTCCCACATGGTTTTCTCCTTCCATCGTGACGCGGTTGCTCATGGGTTGAAACGATCCGGCCAGCGCCACCGGGCCAGAAGATAAGGTTTGTCTGCCTCGAAGGCGCTGGCAAGCGCAGCTACCCGCTGCTCAGCAACCGCCTCTCCCTGGCTGTTGATGGCGAGCACATGAGATGCCGCCCAGCCGAGGTACAAGGGCATCAGTGCGCCAAGGAGGTGATTCCGGTTCACGCTTCTCCCGCGATACGCGGCCAGGAAGTCATATACGATTCTGACCCACAGGGCATCCGGCAAGAAATGCTCCTGGTCCTTCGCCTGGGCGAGACGGTTGACGGAAAGCAGCGTTCGCGGCGTCATCACCTGGGTCCACACCTCCTGCAGATTACTCCCCGCCAGCCGGAAGGACTCGATCATCGGCCGGACATCCGCCGGCGGAGACGCATCCTGCCGAGCGGTCTCCGGCATACCCCGGCCCCCAATCTCCCGTATACGCGCCGCCGGCCGCGACAGCTGCCACACCGAGGCGCGCGCCTCGATGTCTGAAAAAAGTGCACCGACCACGCGAGTGAGCAGAGCCGTGACGTCGAATCCTTCGCGCTGGGCGAAGTGCCGGGGACCTACATACACCTGTGCCACCGCATTCTCGTTGAGGAGAGCGTCCGTGGCTGGCCAGACAATTGTGTCTTCCGGGTCGGACGACCGATATGCTGCTCCGTTCGCCAGAATCTGACAGAAGGCGCTGGAAACGGCCAGGTCTCCACTCAGCGGGTAACGGATCGTGCTGCCATACAACGCGCGGGTGAGCGGATGGAGAATCGCACTGTTTAGCAGACCCTCGTACGGGCTCAGCGTGTAGAAGGGCATGGCAAGATCCGCAGACTCGCCACCGAGCACGGCTCGCGAGAGCAGAGGCAAAGCGCGCCGGTCCAGCGCGCCCACATCGTGCCGAAGGAGCATCGCGGCGCGCGCATCGTGCTCAGATGCAAGGCGCGAAGCGTCGATGAACGTTTGTGTGGTGTGTGGCCATGGAGAAGGCTGCGGGCGTCCACTCGGAACGAACGGCAACAGGCTTAGCCAGGGGCTGCCACCGACCGGCTGAGGGCCATTCGGCACCGTCGACGTCTGCCCGCCGTCCGAGTCAAGAGCAGGAAATGCGAGCAAGGTGCGGATTGGGCGATCTGCATTCGCAAGTCGCCCTACGACCGCTGCGGTGGCTTTGTCCAAGTCTTCGCGGCTGCCTGGTTCGACGACAATCAGAAGATCTGTCCTGGTCTTGCGATCAGATTCGCTGGTGCCGACCTCGACCGCTCCGTTCTCTCGGACGGGCATCCCGTCGACAAACTCGGCGGGCGCAGATTGGGCCTGTTGGAGCAGTACGGGTGGCGCGTCCCACGCATCCACATCGATCGCCGCCTCCTCCGCGTGAAGCTCTGGCATGCCAGTAGGCAACTCCTGGCCATCGCGGCTGAGCTGCAGTTCGAACCAGAGAAATGCGTAGGGGGACAAAGTTAAGACGTAGGGCTGCTCGGTAATCTTCGGGAAAGGTACGTAGCCGAGCATCTCCACCGGGGTGCGACCCTCGTATTCATTCAGGTCGAGTAATACCGGCTGGGCAGACCTGGAAATGTTGGCGACGCAAAGCACGGTCTGGTCGCGATATTGGCGAAGATATGCGAGGACCTTGCGGTTGGTGGTGTTCAGAATGTGGAAGCTGCCCCTCCCAAAAACCGGGAACAGCTTCCGCAAGCCGATCATGTTGCGGGTCCATTGCAATAGAGACGAGGGGTTCTCGAGCTGCTCTTGAACATTGACTGCCAGATAACCGAAAACAGGATCGGAAATTACCGGGCTGTATAGTCGCTCGGGATCGACGGTGGAAAATCCCCCGTTAAGCTCAGCGTTCCATTGCATCGGGGTGCGAACACCATTCCGATCGCCGAGCTCGATGTTGTCTCCCATGCCGATCTCATCGCCGTAATAGAGGATCGGCGTTCCTGGAAAGGAGAACAGAAGGCTGTTCAACAGCTCGATGCGGAGGCGATTGTTATCCAGAAGCGGAGCGAGGCGGCGCCTGATGCCGAGATTGATCCGCATTCGAGGGTTGGCGCTGTACGCCAAGTACATGTAGTCGCGCTCATCCTCGGTCACCATCTCCAGAGTCAGCTCATCATGGTTGCGCAGGAAGAGGCCCCACTGGCAGTTGGAAGGAATGTCCGGGGTCTGCGCCATGATTTCTGTAATCGGAAGGCAGTCTTCCTGACGTATGGCGACGTAGATTCTTGGCATCAGAGGGAAGTGAAATGCCATCTGGCACTCATCGCCATCTCCGAAGTAGGGACGTACGTCACTCGGCCACTGATTCGCCTCAGCAAGGACAAAGCGATTGGCGTAGTCGGCATCGATGGCAGCGCGGAACGCCTTGATGATTGCATGGGTTTCGGGCAGGTTCTCGCAGTTTGTGCCGTCACGTTCCACAAGATAAGGAATCGCGTCCATTCGCAGGCCGTCGACGCCGAGATCGAGCCAGAAGCGCATGGCCGCCACGGTTTCAGCCAGCACCAATGGGTTGTCGAAGTTGAGGTCAGGCTGATGAGAGAAGAAACGATGCCAATAGTAGGCTTTAGCGACTGGATCCCAGGTCCAGTTAGAAGTCTCCGTATCTGAGAAGATGATACGTACGCCTGAAAATTTTTGGTCGGTATCGCTCCACACGTAATAGTCGCGTTCGGGCGAGCCTGGTGGAGCATGGCGCGCTCGCTGAAACCACTGGTGCTGATCCGAGGTGTGATTGACCACCAGTTCGATCAGAACCTGCATGCCGCGCTTGTGGGCGGCATCGAGGAACTGCTTGAAATTGTCAAGAGTGCCGTAGCTGGGGTGGACGTTCTTGTAGTCCGATATGTCGTAGCCGTCGTCGCGCAGCGGCGATGGGAAGAAGGGAAGAAGCCAGATGCAGGTGACACCGAGATCCTGCAGGTAATCCAGCTTGCCCATGAGGCCTGCGAAGTCGCCGATGCCGTCTCCATTGCCATCGGCAAACGCCTTCACATGGAGCTCATAGATAACCGCATCCTTATACCAGAGCGGATCGGATGCGCTCCCTGCTTTCTTCAACGTCGAGCCTCGCTCTTCAGATTGTGCAAGTTGGATGCAGTGTACTCGAACACCGGTTGCGATGCGAGTGCAGACGAAGGCGAAAAGAAACCAGCATTTTTACTACGGCGCACCGTTGTGAAGATTAAGATAGAAGGCCAGACCACTTCTCCGTTCTATACGGCATCTAATGCTTTATCGCTTCGGCGCATCGTTATTCAAAGCAGGTAGTGGGAACCATGCGAATTCTGAGCTGGCGATTGATCGCGGCGTTGGTGATCGGAGTCACACTTGTGTCTCTCGCCTCCTCCTGGTACGAGGTGAGAAGTCAGAAGGATGCCCTCCGCGCTGAGTTAGAGCGCCAGGCAGGGGCGCTGGGCGATAACCTCGCCGGAAGAGCCGAGCTTTACCTGCAATTAGGCGATCGAGCCCTTCTGGAGCAGATGGTACAGCAGTTTAGCGATCGCGAGCACTTGCTCGGAATCGGCGTGTATGAGCCTGATGGAACCCCGCTGGTTGTTACGACCGCTCTTAACGCGCTATTGCCGGGATCGCCCGAGCTGTTGACCGATGCCCTGAGGACGAATCGCGACGAGAGCAGGTACATGCGCGTCCGCTTCAAGCGCATATATGTAGTGGCAATGCCCCTGCATGCCTCCGGCAACGATGTTCTTGGCGGCATCGTTATGGCCCACGACACAGGATACATTCGGGCGGAGATTTTTCGCGTCTGGAGCAGAGTCTTCGTTCGGATAGCGCTTCAGGTGTTGGTGATTGTCGCTATTACCATCCTCATCGTGCGTTGGAGTCTCACCGGACCGATCGCGCGAGTCGCCGACTGGATGAAAGCTCTGCGAACCGGCCAGCATGCAATCCCGCCCTCGGCTAAAGACGTTGATTTCCTGCTTCCTCTCACCCGTGAGGTTGCGCCGTTAGCGAAGAGCATCCAAAGCGCGCGTGGCGCAGCCGAGGCAGAGGCCAGACTGCGCAATGCGAATGAGTCAGAATGGACGGCGCAGCGGCTGGCTGACCATGTCCGCAGCAGACTCAGCGGAAGCAGTTTGTTCGTGGTTTCGAATCGCGAGCCCTACATACATTCATGGCGCGACGGAGAAATCAGATTCTCGGTTCCAGCGAGTGGCCTTGTTGCGGCGCTCGAACCGATTCTTTGTGCCTGCAACGGAACCTGGGTGGCGCACGGCAGCGGCGACGCCGATATGCAGACCGTGGACGATCATGACAGGCTGCAGGTTCCTCCCGACGAACCGCTCTACACTCTTCGTCGAGTGTGGCTCAGCGCCGAGGAGGAAGAGGGCTATTACTACGGCTTCGCCAATGAGGGCCTTTGGCCCTTATGCCATAACGCCCATACTCGCCCGGTTTTTCGTGCGCGGGATTGGGAGCACTACTACAACGTCAACCAGAAATTCGCCGATGCCATCCTGGAAGAAATAGGAAGCGAGGAACACCCCGTCGTTCTCATCCAGGACTATCATTTCGCGCTGCTGCCGCGCATGGTGAAGGACCGGCTGCCGAACGCAAGGATCGCAATTTTCTGGCACATTCCATGGCCTAATCCCGAATCGTTTGAGATCTGTCCGTGGCAGCGCGAGCTTTTGGATGGCTTGTTGGGGGCAGATCTGATCGGATTTCACGTCAGAGCGCATTGCAACAACTTTCTCAACACTGTCGATCATGTGCTGGAGGCGCGCATCGATTGGGAGCACTTCTCGGTTAAACGCAACGATCATCAGTCGCTGGTCTTGCCTTTCCCGATCAGCGTGGAGTTTTCAGAAACCGACGCTCGTACACAGCAAAGAGACGCTTCAGAGGAGCGGCGCGAATTACTCAAGGAACTGGGGTTTGACGCGACATACGTAGGCATCGGCGTCGATCGTGTCGATTACACCAAGGGGATCATCGAACGATTCCAGGCAGTCGAGTCATTCCTTGAACGATATCCGAGCTATCAAGGTAAATTCAGCTTCGTCCAGCTGGGGGCGCCTACGCGCACGCATATCAAACGGTACGCCGACTTCCAGGCAGAAGTTGAAGCCGAGGCCGAGCGGATCAATGCTCGATTCAAGCGCGGCAGATGGTCTCCAATCATATTGCGGGTGCGCCAGCACAGCCGGCAGGAGGTCCAGCGGTTCTATCGGATAGCGCATATCTGCATGGTGACGTCGCTGCATGACGGGATGAATCTCGTAGCGAAGGAGTATGTCGCCGCAAAGCAGGACGAGCGTGGGGTGCTCATCCTTAGCCGGTTTACCGGAGCTGCCCGGGAACTGCGCGACGCGATCATTGTGAACCCCTATGATATTGAGTCAACCGGCGAGGCTATCGCCCAGGCTCTTCGAATGGACGTAACCGAAATGATGGAGCGCATGCGGCGGATGCGCACTTCCGTTCGAGAACACAACATCTACTGGTGGGCCAGCAGTCTCATAGGAACGCTCTGCGAGGTACGCCTAGATCAGACAGATAGCCCGGCCGCTTCGATGCCGGAAAGGGTTTCGGTGGGGACATAGACTTGTCACGCGTACAGTCAGAAAAATCTCTTCCCGAATCAACCACGCTGTGGGACTTCTTCTATCGGCTGAAAAGAGCGCCGGCTTCGGCACTTCTGTTGGATTACGATGGCACCCTGGCACCCTTTCACATCGAACGGACTAATGCCTATCCTTATCCCGAAGTTATGCCGCTTCTCGGGAAGATCCTGAAGCGCGGCAGCTCACGTATCGTGATCGTCACGGGACGGCCGGTTGCCGATCTGAAGCCTTTTCTTCAGCCTTTCGACAATCTCGAAATATGGGGCGCCCATGGTCTGGAACGCCTGCTGCCGGACGGTACCTACCAGCAGACACAAACCGCCCCGCGCACAGGGGAGCTACTGTCACAGGCGAAGGCGTGGGTGGTCGAGTCGAATTTGGCTCAGTTGGCGGAGTATAAGCCGGGAGGCATCGCTATTCACTGGCGCGGGATGGCCGACCCCGAGGCAAAGGCAGTGGAGGCGCAGCTACGGGAAGGCTGGACTGCGCTCGCCAGCAGCGGCGATCTGAAGCTTCTAAGCTTCGAATCGGGGGTGGAGCTGCGAGTCGCCCGCCCTGACAAAGGCGATGCAGTTGCATCGATAATCGGCGAGTCGTTGCCGCAGACGGAGATCGCCTATCTTGGCGACGATCTTACTGACGAGGACTCGTTTCGGGCCTTGAATGGTCGCGGGTTGACGGTACTCGTACGTCCCGAGTATCGGCAGACAGCGGCTCAGGTATGGCTCAAGCCGCCACACGAACTGGTCGGGTTCCTTGAGCAATGGCTGGACGGAATGCCCGAGCCTGATCATTTGACCACAACATCGTAGGGCGAAATTGCAATCCAACACCTCGTCGCGGCGAGGCATCCATAAATGCAATACTGCGACCATGTTGTTGGCGTTTTACCGTGGTTCGAATCTATGAACGAGTCTAAGAACCATTCGAATGCGGAGAGCCCATGGCTCGATCGGCTGCGCGCCCTCCGCAACATGCCTCACGTTCTCCGCATTCTTTGGGAGTCGGGGCCTGCGGTTGTCTCCTGGGGGATAGCCCTCCGCTTCATCGTCGCGGTCCTCCCATTTGGAATCGCCAAGGTAGCGCAGTACATCATCAACGGCATCGCGCAGGTGTTACGCGGCCAGCCATTGCCGTCGAGCTTCTGGATACTTGTCAGCGCAGAAGTTGTGTTGAACGTGCTCATCGGCGTAATCACGCGTGCGATCGACTATTCGGATTCGCTTCTATCCAACCGTTATACCCAGCACGCCAGCGTTAAGGTGATGGAGCAGGCAGCCCGGCTCGATCTGACGACATACGAAGACCCGATCTTCTATGACCGCCTAGAGCGGGCGCGCGTGCAGGCCACCGATCGCCTGGCGATGATTCAGCAGATGGGGCGCCTTATTCAGCAGGTGATCACCACCCTTACGTTCTCGGCTGCGCTGGCCTGGGAATCGCCTTGGCTGGTACTGCTGCTTATGGTGGGCGTCCTCCCGTCTTTCATAGGGGAGACGCACTACGCGTTTCTTGGATACGCCAAGAATTTCCGCCAAACTCCCGCGAAACGCCAGATGGATTATCTGCGCCAAGTGGCTGGAAGCCGCGAGGGTGCCAAGGAGGTCAAGCTTTTCGGCCTCAACAAGTTTTTCACCGAACGGTTCCAGACGCTGGCCAATCAGATTTATAGGGAAGACGTCGCTCTTTCGAGATCGAAGCTGGTTCTCGGTGGTTTACTCGGCGTCATTGGAACACTTGGCTACTACGGAGCCTATGTTTATGTGATCTGGCGGACGATTCACGGAGCTTACAACATCGGCGAATTTACTTTCCTGGCTGCCGCCATTCAACAGGCCAGTTCGAATCTGCAGCAAGTATTTTCGACGGTCTCCGGTATCGCCGATCAGGCCCTCTTCCTCACCGACCTGATCGCCTTCTTCGATATGAAGCCCACCGTCATGTCGAAGCCCGATGGAAAGCTCATGCCGAACGTAATTGAGCGGGGATTCGAATTTCGCAATGTTTCTTTCGCTTATCCGGGAACAGAACGGCGGGTGCTGAAGAATTTCAATTTCACTTTGTCTCCGGGAGAACGTATTGCTTTGATCGGTGAGAACGGCCAGGGCAAGACCACCGTGGTTAAGCTTATTACGCGTCTCTACGATCCTACCGAGGGACAGATACTTCTCGACGGTGTCGACCTGCGCGAGTATTCCCTTGAGGATCTGCACCGGAACATCGGAGTTATCTTTCAGGATTTCATGCGTTTTGAGATGACCGCCCGCGAGAACATCGCGGTGGGCCGCATTGACTGGCCGAACCGGCAGACCGACATTGAGCTCGCAGCGCACAAAAGTCTCGCCGACACGGTTGTGAAAAAACTATCAAACGGCTACGACCAAATGCTGGGACGGCGCTTTGAGGGCGGTGTGGAGCTCTCCGGCGGCGAGTGGCAGAAGATGGCACTCGCCCGTGCCTACCTTCGCGACGCGCAAATGCTGATTCTCGATGAGCCGACTGCAGCTCTCGACGCGCGAAGCGAGCTGGAAGTCTTCGAGCGCTTCGCGGAGCTCACCGAAGGGAAGATGGCTTTGCTTATTTCGCATCGCTTCTCGACGGTGCGCATGGCGGACCGGATCGTTGTGCTTTCCGGAGGCCGTCTGATTGAAGAGGGCAATCATCAGCAGTTGATGGCCCTGGGTGGACTCTACGCGGAGATGTTTGAGATGCAGGCAGCAAGCTATCGATGACCCTGCAGGCGATGCGAAGGAAAATTACATGAAGCAGTCTTCAGCGGGCTCGAACTTATCGGAATTCGTCGCACCGTCCACGGCGCCGGTGCTGGATACTCCTACCGGCAGCCTGCCGGAAAAACCGGCGGTATCCGACGCGCAACTGCGCGAACACGCTGACATGCTTGCCCGCGAATGGGAGATGGCGCCCGGTGGCGCTAAGCAGGATGGATTTACCGAGCGCCTTGAGCGGCTCGAAGTCAGGCTGTCTGGCCTGCTGCAAAAATGCCGAGCGATCGCATCTCCCCAGGAATTAACCCCGCAACTCGAGCTGCTGGAAAGCTCGCGGATGATGGAGTCGGTGATTGTCGCCGGCAAGAGCGCCAGCGGCACCTTCGCCGCATTGCCTCACGTTCGAGTGGAGTCGGACGGGAAACTGCCGCGGGTGATGAACCTCGCCGAAGGATATTTATCGGCTGCCGTTGGCGTCTGGTCGGCGGAATCCCTCACCGTTTATGTGCAGCAGGTCCAGACGCGCGATCCATTGCTGCTCGCTGAAGTGATTGCTTTGCCCCAGGCGCTCAAGCTTGCTCAGCTCGAGTACATCCTGGACCGCGCTGATGAAGCCTTTGCAGCCGGCGAGCTGCCTCCCATCGAGCAGTCACCTTTTTCGGCAATCATTCACAGCCTTCGCCGCCTGGGTCAGGTGGAGTGGCGCAACATACTCGAGCCGCTGATCGTCTTTGACGCCGTCCTGCGGCAGGATCCGAGCAATGTCTTCGCCAATATGGAAGATGAGAGTCGCAACATCTATCATCTGCGGGTTGCAGAACTAGCGAAGAATGCCGACACGAGTGAAGTCCAGACCGCGCAGATTGCTCTGGAACTTGCACGAGGGGCGGCTAAGAAAGGCGATCCCGATCCCCGGCGCGCGTATCGCACTTCCCACATTGGCTACTATCTGTTTGCCGAGGGTTTGTCGCTTCTGAGCGACCGAATCCGCTACCACCCCACAGCGATGGAACGCATTCGCGGCTTTGTCCGACACAATAACGAGGACTTCTACATCCTCGGTATCTTCATCCTTTCTCTCGCTCTGCTTGTCGCGATCCTGGCGCCTCTGGTTCCGCACCATGCCTTCTGGCCGGTCATGGGAGCGCTGCTGCTCGCCCTTCTGCCGGCAACGCAAGGGGGTGTCGATCTTGTTAACAATATCGTTACGGCGCTCATCAAGACTCAATCGCTCCCCAAGCTGGATTTCTCCAAAGGGATTCCGGATAACGCGTCGACCGTTATTGTCGTTCCGGCGTTGCTACTTAACGAGAAGCAGGTCGAAGAACTTTTCGAGGAACTGGAGGCGCGATACCTCTCTAATCAGGACCCAAATCTTCATTTTGGGCTCCTGACCGATCTCCCGGATTCTATCGCCCGCCCGCGTAATGAGAACCGACATCCGCTGGTTGCACATGCCGTCAAGCTCATTGACGCGCTCAACACCAAATATGCAGGCGAACGAGGCGGCTCTTTCATCCTTCTGCATCGGCATCGCGTTTTCAACGCGCGTCAGGGCGTGTGGATGGGATGGGAGCGCAAGCGCGGAAAGCTGCTCGATCTGAACAAGTTTTTACTGCACGAGTTTGACAGCTTTCCGACTAAGGCTGGTCCGGTCGAAGTACTTAATAAAGTGCGCTACGTCATCACCTTGGATTCCGATACTCAGCTGCCACGCGGCACGGCGGCGCGAATGATTGGCACAATGGCGCATCCGCTCAACTGCGCCATAATCGATTCTCGCCTCCGCATCGTTACTGCGGGGTACGGCATCCTGCAGCCGCGGGTTGGTGTCAGTGTTTCTTCCGCATCGCAGTCCCGCTTTGCATCGCTTTACTCCGGTGAGACTGGCTTCGATATCTACACGCGCGCTGTCTCCGATGTCTATCAGGATCTGTTCGGCGAGGGGATTTTCGCCGGAAAAGGCATCTACGAAGTCCGCGTTCTGCATGAGGTTCTGGATCGCCGCTTCCCGCGTGACGCGCTACTCTCCCACGACCTTATCGAGGGATCCTATGCTCGTGCCGGTTTGGTCTCCGACATTGAGGTGATCGATGACTATCCGTCGCACTACTCCGCACACACGCGGCGTCAGCACCGTTGGGTTCGCGGAGACTGGCAGATTGCACAGTGGCTCTTCAGTCGCGTGCCAGACGAGTCAGGAAGGTACGTCGAGAATCCCATCGATACCATCTCTCGATGGAAGATCTTCGACAACCTTCGCCGCAGCCTGGTAGAGCCGGTCACATTCGTAATGCTTGTTCTCGGGTGGTTCATTCTTCCCGGAGGAGCGCTTTACTGGACCATCGCGACGCTTGTCTTTTTGCTGCTTCCGGTACTGGTGCAACTGGGCTTCAATCTGGGCCGGGGGATCCTCAACCTGACGGCAATGCGCGAAGGCATTGGCACGTTCGCGAGATCTTTCGGCTTTACGCTTCTGAATCTGACGTTCCTGCCCCATCACATGTTCATGTCGCTCGACGCGATTGCCCGATCGCTCGGCCGGCGGTTGCTTTCCGGGAAGCGCCTACTGGAATGGGAGACAGCTGCTCAGGCTGAAAGCAACAAATCGCGTACGACGCTCGACCGTTACCTCCATTTGTCGCCGTTCATTGCAATCCTTATTGGCGTCGCACTCGGCCTTGTACACGGGCGGTCGTTGCTTGCGCCTGGTCCGGTCCTTATCCTCTGGTGTCTGGCCCCGCTGGTGGCAACGTGGTTAAATTCGCCCTCCAAGCTCGCGGAAGGACCATTGACCAATGCCGACAGGGAGTTTCTCGGGCGGCAAGCCCTCCTGACCTGGCGGTACTTCCTCGAGTTCGGAAATGAGCAAAATCACTGGCTGATTCCTGACAATGTCGAGGAAAAAGATACGTACCAGGTACGGAAGCTTTCTCCAACCAACCTGGGAATGCTGCTGAACGCCCGCCAGGCCGCGCTGGAGCTGGGTTTTCTTACGCTTCCTGAGTTCGTAGGCGCCACGCTCGGAACGCTCGCGACCTATGACCAGCTCGAAAAACAGCGGGGGCACATTTATAACTGGTACGACATAGAAACGCTCCAGGCTATTCCTCCGCTCACTGTCTCCGCTGTCGATAGCGGGAATCTTGCAGCGTCCCTCTACACGTTGCATTCGGGCGCTCTCGATCTGCTGAAACGTCCGGTGCTTGGCCCCGAGACATTCGCGGGTCTACAAGGGCTCCGGCGCAGAACCGACAAGGGCCGTACTAGCCACAGAGGCGCCTACGCGGTGTCACTTGCCGATAACGGCTCGGCGTCGTTGCGAGCCCTGATGGGTTCAGTTTTAGTTGATTTAGACAAGAACAGTAGGCCGACGGATGGTGCAACGCAAAGCTGGGAGGAACGGGAAGCTGACGTGCGGAGCGCGGCCTTAACCCAATTCATCGAGAGATACACACCCTGGCTCCTACCCAGATTCGGGCCTTTGTTTGAAGCGTCGAATTTCAACGAACCAATCGATCGCCAAGTGCCCAGGTTAGAGGCAGCGGCTGACTACGCAGCTGGCCTGAGCAAACGACTCGCTGAAGGACGTGCAGCGCAGCGTCCAGACTCGGACGAGGCGGTGCTCAGCGCCGAACTTCAATCGTTGCTCGTGCCTGCTCAGGGCAACCTGGCGCAGCTGAGTGAAGACCTCACGGCGATTTTGAGCAGAGCGGAAAAGGCTGCGGACGCGATGGAATACGGATTTCTTCTCGTCGAATCGCGCCAACTGCTCTCGATCGGTTACGACGGAAGCAAGGGCGAGCTCCACTCTGCCTGTTACGATTTGCTCGCGTCAGAGGCCCGCATCGCGTCGTTTCTGGCGGTCGCAAAGGGAGATATTCCTCAACAGTCATGGTTTCGGCTCGACCGTTCCCATGTTCTTGTGAATGATCGTCCAGTGCTGCTCTCCTGGACGGGAACCATGTTCGAGTACATGATGCCCGCGTTGTGGATGCGCACTTTTTCTGACACTCTGATCGCGCGTTCGCTCGAATCCGCCGTGCGCATTCAGCGAGACCACGTACGAAATATTCCCTGGGGCATATCCGAATCCGGCTTCGCAAAGATGGACCCGCTGGGTCGATACGGTTACCAGGCCTGGGGCATACCGGATCTGGCTTTGAAGTATGGAGCAGAAGACGGTCCTGTGATTTCCCCTTACTCCACGTTTCTGGCGCTTTCGGTCCTGAGGAGGGAATCGATCGCCAATCTTCGCCGGATGTCGGAGATGAACTGGACTGGCGCCTACGGCTTCTATGAGGCGGCGGACTATACCCAGGGAAGGGAACCCGCGCTGGTTCGATCCTGGATGGCACACCATCAGGGTATGTGCCTGCTGGCGGTTACAAATCTCCTGAAGGACAACGTAATACAGCGGTGGTTTCACAGCACTCCGCTGGTTCGTGCTGCCGAGCTCCTTCTGCACGAGAAACCTCTTAGCAAGGACACGCTGCGAGAGTTGTCGCAACGATCTCGCTCCAAGACGCAAACGACGGAGAAGCCGCAGACGAACGGGACCTCGACTTCGATCGCAGCCAAGCATAAGACCGCTGTCGTCTGAGCGCGGCCAGGAAATCGATGCTACGGCTGGTCTGGAGCGGTTTCGCCGCGGATAACCACGACGGCTGATTCGCTCAAACGGAATGATTCGTTCGGCCGCGGTTGGATGCGAACGCGAACCGGGAATCGAGAGGCGAGGTGGACCCAATTGAGGGTTCGTTGTACGTCGGGAAGCGGTCCCTGGGTCAGCTTGCCGACTACGTCGGCGTCGGGGGTGACACCGAAACCAATGCTGTCCACGACACCGTCGTACCGAACGTCGGGTCTGGATAGAACATAAACATAGGCCTTCATGCCGGGGTGGATATGATGCAGCTGGGTTTCCCGGAAATTGGCAACGGCCCACCAGACTCGGGTGTCGATGAGCGTGAATACCTGCTGTCCCGCATGCGCGTAAGCGCCTTCGGAAATGGTGAGATTCGTCACGCGTCCGTCAAACGGAGCAAATACGTCACAGTTGTCCAGATCGTACTGTGCCGTGTCGATTGCCGCAGCTCTGCCAGATCGCTCCGCGATTAGCGGCTCCAGTGTTGTGACCGCATGCGTTGCCTGCTGCACCTGCTCGTGGCTCTGCTCGAGCACCGCAACGGCTTGTTTGTAGAGTGCGTTTGCCGATTCCAGCCTTGCCTGGGAGAGCGCCAGCTGGGAGCGAGCCTGTTGCACAGCCTGCCGCTGCGCCACCTCGGTTGTGCGCGCCTGATCGATCTGGTCGACAGTCACAAATTGCTTCGACAGGAGTGGCTCCAGCCGTTTCAAGTTGTTGCTGGCGTACTCGGACTCTGCCTGAGCTCGTTGAAGGGCCGCCTCGGAGTTTGCGACGTCGGCTTTGGCTTCATTCACTGCTGAGCTGGCCCGGGACAAGGCGGCGTCGGAGCTCCGCGTGTTCGCCTGGGCGACATTTACGCCGCTCTTCTGCGACGCAATTGTCCGGCTTTCGTCGACGATCTGACCTTCGAGCGTCTGACGAGCAGACTTCGCATTCGCCAGCGCATAGGCGTAAGGGCGGCGATCGATCTCATACAGAAGATCGCCTTGCTTGACGAGCTGATTGTCCACGATCGGCAGCTTTAGGATCGGACCGTTGAC
>Ga0206975_1060_pt1 | contig 31776 bp, 29 predicted proteins | sample Alteio_BWOrgHeat_81_FD_152919 | JGI IMG/M metagenome (GOLD analysis project Ga0206975, IMG submission 152919) | Enriched cells from forest soil in Barre Woods Harvard Forest LTER site, Petersham, Massachusetts, United States -... | ecosystem: Environmental > Terrestrial > Soil > Temperate forest >... | reverse complement strand
TCGCGATTTGCTCACCCCGGCAAAAGCGGTAGACGACAGGCATAGTCCGTCGAACGACTGGCAAATTTAGCAGTGTGTCAGGCCGCCTGCGACGTGCAAGCATGCCTGATGCATTCGCCCTGCCGGTTACGGCAATTTGGAGGGTTCCATGAAAATCATTCCAGGGCAAAAAGCGATTAACAATGTAAGCCGTCGGGCGTTTGTTTCGTCAGGTGCACTGGCTATCTTATCTACCCGTTTTGGAATGGCATCCGGTGGCCAGGCGCAAGGCGATCCCCTTCCATCCTGGAACGAGGGACCTGCAAAGACCGCGATCCTCGGTTTTGTGAGGGATACTACCGACAAATCAAGCAGTAAGTACGTTGAACCAGCGAGCCGCATTGCTACATTCGATCAGGACGGAACCCTTTGGACGGAACAACCTGTCTACGGACAGGCCGCATTTGCGCTTGCGCGCATAGGCGAAATGGCGCCGAGCCACCCTGAATGGAAAGATAAGGAGCCGTTCAAGTCGGTGCTTGCGCGTGACCACGCGGCGATGGGCAAATTCACCGAGGGAGACTGGTTGCAGATCGTCGCCGTGACCCATGCGGGCATGAACACTGAAGTGTTTCAGCAACTCGTAAAGGACTGGCTCGCTAAAGCCAAAGCGCCGCGCTTCGACCGCCCATATACCGATCTGGTCTATCAGCCCATGCTCGAGGTGTTGCAATATCTGCGCACCAACGGCTTCAAGACCTATATCGTCACAGGCGGTGGCATCGAATTCGTGCGTGCTTACAGCGAGAAGGTCTATGGAGTTCCGCCAGAGCAGGTAGTCGGGTCGAGCGGCTTGACAACCTACGACATCTCAAGCGGCAAGCCGGTGCTCATGCGTGAGGCGAAGCCTTTTTTCATCGACGATGGCCCGGGCAAAGCAATCGGAATCAACCTCTTCATCGGTAGGCGGCCCCAGGCTGCCTTCGGCAACTCGGGAAGTACCGATATGAAGTCAGGCGATGCCCAGATGCTGGAGTGGACGCAAGCTGGTGAAGGAGCGCGATTGATGATGCTCGTCCACCACGACGACGCTAAGCGCGTCTGGAGAGGGTGCTGAAAAGTCTCCTTTTGGGCCGTTAGGCTGGGAATACATCCCGCAGGGGCTAAAGCCCTGTTTATTTGATTGCCTTTAGCGGCACGACTTAAGTCGTGCCCTTTCACAAAACTTCCGCCACGGGAGTTTTTCAGCATCCTCTGAAGTCTTGCCCTACCTGTTTCGGTGTTATCAGGACAAACACGGGTCCTTCGCTTTGCTCAGGATGACAGCAAGTGCAAAGACAGAAGCAGATTCCCTGTGGGAATGACAGCAAGAACAGCAAGAACAAGTGCGGTTGGGGTTCGTGCTGGCCCACCCTATGCCACAAAAACAAAGACGTGGCGAGGGTGGGGCACCCATTTTCTTGCTGGGTTGAGAGTGGTTAAAAGCAGATTCCCTTCGGGAATGACAGAAAGAAAAGCAAGAACCGGTCCTTCGGCTTCGCCTCAGGATGACAACAAATGCGGGTTGATGCGGGTTAAGTTTGTAACGGGCCCAACTTTTGTTTCTATTGGGCCCCCCGTGGTTCAGGCGGGCCACTTGGTTTGGCCGTTGTTGTGGTAGGCGAGGTTGGCGATGTGGCCGGCGCGAGCGGCTGCGATGCCGGCTTCTACGGGTGCATTTGGCTCTTTGCGGGTGCGGACGCAGTCGAAGAAGTTGCGCATGTGGCTGATGGTGCCGTCGCCGGTGGAGTGTTCGACGAGGACAGGGTTCTGGTCGCTCTTGACGCCTTCGCGATAGATGGTGAGGCCGCTGCGGTTGACTTTGAGCGTGGCGTCGGTGCCGCGGAACTCGATGCCGCCATCGTCGATGGATGAGGCCATCATGCCTTCATAGACTACGTCGAAACCTTTCTGGTCTGAGCCTTTGGGTCCGGGGTAGCGAAGGGCTGCCTGCACGGTGTCAGGGCAATCCCAGTCGGTGAAGTGATATTTGTCGCCGAGCATGAAGGCCTGGGTGGGCTGGTCGGATTGCATGGCCCATTGCACGATGTCGATCCAGTGCGTGAAGAGGTCGGTCATGGCTCCGCCGCCGAAGTTCCAGAACCATCGCCAGAGGTAGAGCTTTTGTTCGGTGAAGGGCTGATCGGGGGCGTTGCCGAGCCATTGCTTCCAGTCGAGGTCTTCCATGGAGACGTGATTGCGCGCAGAGCCGGGGGCGGTGGAGCGCTGGTAGTTCTGCCACCAGTAGGTGCGGACCTGATAGACGCGGCCGAGGCTGCCGCCCTGAATCATGTCGACGGCATTGCGGAAGTGAGCCCAGCTGCGCTGCTGCATGCCGCACTGGAGAATCTGCTTGCTGGAGCGGACGGCTTTGAGGAGCGTGTCGCCTTCTTCGAGGGTGTGGGTGACGGGCTTCTCGAGGTAGACGTCTTTGCCTGCGGCGAGTGCTTCGACGGCGATCTTGACGTGCCAGTGGTCGGGTGTGGCGATGAAGACGGTGTCGATGTCTTTGTTGTCGAGGACGGGGCGGTAGTCGATGTGAGTGGTGGCGGATTTGGTGGCGAGACTGACGGAGCGGCGCTGGACGGCGTCGCGGTGCGGCTTGTAGGGGTCACTGACGGCGATGATCTCGTGCGGGCCGGACTTTTCGGCGCAGTCGAGTAGTGTGCCCATGCGCTGGCCGGCGCCGATAACGCCGACGCGAAGGGTGTCGTTGGCGCCGAAGGCGCGGCTGGACGCGAGTGCCGTGATACCAGAGGCAATGAGAAAGCTACGGCGAGTGGAATCGTGAGCCATGGTTCTCCTGAGCTGCTTTGGACTGCCGACCATTATGCATGGCGCAGCAAGACAGGGGGAAGCACGGCTTTGCGTTTTCGAATGGGGCAGCTATGAGCTGACCGGAGGATGGGTGAAGTAACGGACACCAGACGGCCACGCGCCGGGGTGGTTATCGAATCCGATGCGCACGTTTGTTTTGTTGTGGTTGTGCTGGCCGGCCATGATGATCTCCGGCCCGTTTTCTTCAAGGGCGTGGGCGGACTTGTCGGACGGGCGCACGATGGCGACGTGGCCGGGCTTGTGCGGGTTGGGGTTCTCGAAGATGACCATGACGAGATGGCCTTCGTTGGCGAGGTGCTGCGCCTTGTGCATGTCTGAGACTGGACGCCAGCCCTTCTGCTGGCCTTCGGCGGAGGGAAGCCACTTGGCCTGGGCGTTGGAGAGCAATTCCTGGCCGTGCTCCGGTGGACGAAGCAGGTAGACGCCGAGGCGTTTGAAGGCGGCTGCGGCAAAGGCGCTGCAGTGGGTGTGATTGCCGTGGCCTTCGTTACCGGGACGGTCGGGCTTGCCGGTCTCCCAGTTGACGTGTTGGTCGGCGAGCCAGAGGGTTTCGACGCTCGTGCCGTCGAAGAAGACGCCGAGGCGCTCTCCTGCTGGGGTGATGGCGCCGCAGCATGGGGGATGTTGGGCCTCGAGGGTGGCGGCGAGTGCTGTCATGGAACTGGCAAGCAGGAAGCTGCGGCGGGTGGGGTCGTACATGGGGACTCCTATGGGCTGCGAATGATTGTGCGCCATGGGAGCGGAACGTGGCAGGATTTGTGCTTTCGTCCATTTTGTGTCCGGGTTGAGGGTGGTTAGAAGCAGATTCCCAGAGGGAATGACAGAAAGAAAAGCAAAGACAAGTGCTCTTGGATCTGGGTTGGGTTTGTGCTTTCACCCATTTTCTTGCTGGATTGAGGTTGGTTAGAAGCAGATTCCCTTCGGGAATGACAACAAGAAAAGCAAGAGCAAGAACAGGGTGAAATTCGGGCTTGACAAGTTTTCGGGGGAATTGTATTTTACCTCTAGGCTAATTAGCCAGTGGGTGAATAACAAATGTCAGATCACCTCGATTCAACATTCTCGGCTCTTGCTGATCCGACGCGGCGGGCGATTCTGGCGCGGCTTGCGCTGGGAGAGACCTCGGTGAAGGAGCTGTCTGAGCCGTTTGCGATCAGCGCGCCGTCGATCACCAAGCATCTGAAAGTGCTGGAACGTGCCGGGCTGATCTCGCGCGGCCGCGAGGCGCAGTGGAGGCCGTGCCGTCTGGAGGCCGCTCCGCTGCGTGAAGTGGCTGAGTGGGTGGAGCGATACCGGCGTAACTGGGAATACAGCCTGAACAAACTGGACCAGTACCTTGCTGAACTTGAGGCGCGGACGGAAACGAAATCGGAAGCCAAGCCTCAAACGAAATCCAAAACCAGAAACGACAAGAAGGAGATGAAGAAAGATGCTCACAAAAAGCAGCAGTGAAGTTATCGTGACTCTTCCGACGGATCGGGAGATTGTCTTTACCCGCGTTTTCGAACGCTCGCGCCATCTGTTGTTCGACGCATGGACCAAGCCTGAGCATGTGAAGCGCTGGTATCACTGCGAGGGAGCTAGCATTCCGGTGTGCGAGATAGACCTGCGCGTGGGCGGCAAGTGGCATAGAACAACGATCATGCCGGATGGCAGCGAGCATCCGTTCAGCGGTGTCTTTCAGGAGATTGTGCCAGACAGACTGCTGGTCTACAGCGAGCAGTATCACATGCCTCAATTTGGCAATCCGGAATGGGTGACGACAGTGAAGTTTGAAGACTGCGAGGAAGGGACGCGGCTGACTTACAAGCTGCTGCATGCGTCGCGCGAGGTGCGGGATGGGCATCTGCAGGCGGGTATGGAGCAGGGGACGAAGCAGATACTGAACAAGCTGGATGAGTGCGCCGGGGAGATGGCGGCGGAGTAAGTTTTGATTGGTTGATTGTTTACGGGCTCAGCGTTTGTATCGAAGGCGCTGGGCCTGTGTTGTGTTTGGGCTGGCCCAGCGCATCGTCGTGGCCGTCAGAGAGGCTCGGGGCCATCGTGGCCCCTCTTGGGACGGGTTATTGGTGGGGTTGGAATGGCAAGGAAACAAAGACAGAAGCAGATTCCCTTCGGGAATGACAACAAGAAAAGCAAACACGGGTCCTTCGCTGCGCTCAGGAGGAAGGGGGTCGGGGGTGGAGACGGTAGAGGATGGTTTGGGCGGTGACTGTGCCGCAGAAGAGGAAGCTGGCGGACATGCCGAGGATCAGGGATAGGTCGTGCTGGTAGAGGCCGTGGAGGATTCCTATGGCCTGCAGGATGTTGAAGCCGCCGAAGGTGACGAGTGAGACGCCTTCGGCGTTTTTCTTGCGCCAGAGAGCGATGGCCTGGGGGAGGAAGAGAAGGCCGTTTACGACGAGGCCGAGGCCGAAGAGGATGGCGATGAATTGCTGCATGGGCGGGGTTCTCCCGGGAATGTGATCAAGTGCATCGTACATGGGATTTGGCATGGGGCTGGCATCAGAAACGGCTTTGCGCTTCCGCGGGGGCGGGCGTAGGGTGGTTTTACGCGGAGGGATGGATGCTGGAGCGGGTTGCTTTCCATGTGCGCTATGCGATGCGGCAGTTTATGCGGCATCGCGGGTTTGCGGTCACGGTGGTGCTCACGATTGCGCTGGGCGTGGGATTGAATACGGCGATGTTTTCGGTGATTCGCGCAGTGCTGCTGGAGCCGCTGGCGTATGGCGATCCGGACAGGCTGGTTGTGCTGACGCGTGGGGCTACCCCGATACGGTATGACGCGGCGCGAGCGGGGGCGAAGTCGTATGCGGCGTTGGGCGCGTATGGGGGCGAGGAGAGCGTTGCGTTCTCGGGCGACGGTGTGCCGCAGGTACTAAAGGGGGCACGGGTCTCGGCGAATTTTCTGGAGATTCTGAAGGTGCAGCCGGTGACGGGACGCGGCTTTCTGCCGGATGAGGATAAGGAAGGCGCCCCAGCGGTGGCGATGATCAGCACGCGGCTTTGGCAGCGGAGGTTTGCGGGCAATCCGGCTGCGGTGGGGCGCGTGGTTACGCTGAGCGGCGTGGCGACGACGATTGTGGGCGTGCTGCCAGCGGGTTTCAGGTTTCCGCGGGAGGATCAGGATGTTTGGGTGCCGCGGCCTGCGGAGTGGTCGGAGATCGATGCGATTTCCAGACCGATCAGTCCGATATTGACAATGTTTGGAAGACTGAAGCCGGACGTGACGTTGGAGCAGGCGCGCGCGGAGCTGAAGGTGCTGCAGGCCGCATACGCTGCGGAGCATCCGGCGATGCTGGATTCGGAGCCGCATCCGGCGCCGGACGTGCGCAGGATGAAGGACGACCTGGTAGAGGAATCGGCGACGAAACTGTGGATGCTCTTTGGAGCGGTGGGACTGGTGCTGCTGCTTGTATGCGCGAATGTGGCGAGTCTGCTGCTGGCGCGGGCTACGGCGCGTTCGCGTGAGTTTGCGGTGAGGGCGGCGATTGGCGGCGGGCGCGGGCAGATTGCGGGATTGCTGCTGACGGAGAGTCTGCTGCTGGCGCTGATGGGCGGTGGATTGGGTGTTGTGCTGGCTGTGGCGAGTGTGGGGGTGCTGCGCGGGGTGACGGCGCTGGGGTTGCCGCGCATGGGCGATATCGCGATCGATGGGACGGTGCTGCTGTATGCGCTGGTTGTGTCGGTGGTGACGGGGCTGCTGTTTGGACTGGCTCCGCTGATGGCCGCGGCGCGGCCTGACCTGGCGCAGGTGCTGCGGGGGAGCGGCGAGAGTGCTACGTCGACAACAGGGCGGCAGGGATGGTTTGTGGTGCGGCCACGGAGCGTGCTGGTGGTGGGGCAGGTAGCGATTTCGACGGTGCTGCTGATTGGCGCGGCGTTGCTGATTCAGAGTTTGGCGCGGGTGTATCGGGTCGATCCGGGATTTGAGGTGCCGCATTTGTTGACGATGGGGCTAGAACTGCCGGCGGCGCGATACGACTCGGAAGCAAAACGGACGGCGTTTTACAAGCAGCTTGTGGATGCATTGGATGGGCTGCCGGGGGTGGAGCATGCGGCGGTCACGCGGACGCTACCGATGACGGGGTGGGCAGGGATTCCGCTGGCGGTGGATGGGCGGCCGGAGATCAAGCTGAACAAGCGGCCGATCGCTGTGCTGGAGGAGGTTTCGCCGGGGTACTTTGCGACGATGAAGATCCGGTTGATGAGAGGGCGGGTGTTCACGGATCACGATGATGCGAATGCGCCGCCGGTGGCGATGATCAACGAGGCGGCCGCGCGAAAGCTGTGGCCGCAGTATCCCAATGGGGAGAATCCGGTAGGTGAGTATGTGCTGATTGGAGGGCATTCGAAGCCGACGCAGGTGGTAGGCGTGGTGAGCGATATTCGCGAGTCAGGGCTGGATGCGGAGGCGCGGCCCGGCATCTATCGCGCGGCGTGGCAGAGGCCTTCAGAGGCGGCGATGGTGGCGGTGCGGACAGCAGGCGATCCGATGGCGACGGCGAATGCTGTAAGGGAACGGGTGCTGGCGATTGATCCGGATCAGCCGGTTTCGAATGTGGCTTCGATGGCGTCTTTGGTGGATGACTCGGAGGGGGAGCTGCGGACGATGATGACGCTGCTGGCGGTGTTTGCCGGGGCGGCCAGCGTGATTGCGGTGGTGGGGATGTATGGGGTGATTGCGTATTCGGTGGCGCAGCGGACGAAGGAGATGGGGATTCGGAGGGCGCTGGGTGCGGGGCGTGGGGATATTCTGCGGCTGGTTGCGGGGCAGGGGTTGAGGCTTGGGCTGGTGGGTGTGGTGTTGGGGATGGCTGGGGCTTATGCGTTGACTCGGCTACTGGGGGCGATGTTGTTTGGGGTTAGCGCGCGGGATCCGTTTACGTTTGCGGGGATTGCGGGGTTGTTTGTGGCGGTGGCGCTGGCGGCTAGTTATCTGCCGGCGAGAAGGGCGGCTGGGGTGGATCCTATGGAGAGTTTGCGGTTGTGAGATCAGGGATCAGAGATCAGGGATCAGGGATCAGAAAGGCAACAGCAAAAGCAACCGCAGGTCCTTCGACTTCGCTGCGACCACCCCAACGACGAAGACCTGTCGTTGGGGACCCCGGGCTCCGCTCAGGATGACAGCAAGAACAATTGGAAGCAGATTCCCGGAGGAAATGACAGAAAGAAAAACAAAGGCAGCCGTGGGTCCTTCGCTGCGTTCAGGATGACAACAAGTGCTTTTGGATCTGGGTTGGGGGTTGTGCTTTCCCACCTTAGCCGCGATGAAACCGCGGCGAAGATGGGCCACCCATTTTCTTGCTGGATTGAGGTTGGTAGAAGCAGATTCCCTGCGGGAATGACAGAAAGAAAAACAAGGGCACGGGGCCTTCGCTTCTCCACCTAACGACGAAGACCTGTCGCTGGGAACCCGCTACGATCAGGATGGCTTATGACTGTTTGAGGCTGGCCATGTCGATTACGAAGCGGTATCTTACGTCGCCTTTGAGGAGGCGGTCGTAGGCTTCGTTGATCTTCTGGATGGGGATGAGTTCGATGTCGCTGGTGATGTTGTTGCGGGCGCAGAAGTCGAGCATCTCCTGGGTTTCTGCTATGCCGCCGATGGCTGAGCCGCTGATGCTTTTGCGTCCGAAGATCAGACCGAAGGCGGCGACGGGGAATGGCTCGTCCGGTGCCCCGACAAGGACGAGGTTGCCGTCGACCTTGATGAGATTCAGGTAGGCCATGACGTCGTGAGGGGCGGAGACGCAGTCGAGGATGAAGTCGAAGCTGCCGGCGTGCTTCTGCATTTCTTCGGCGTTTTTGGAGATGACGACTTCGTCGGCGCCGAGGCGCTTGCCGTCTGCGACCTTGCTCTCTGAGGTGGTGAACAGGACGGTGTGTGCTCCGAGCGCGTGCGCGAACTTGACTCCCATGTGGCCGAGTCCGCCGAGGCCTACGATGCCGACTTTCTTGCCTGGGCCTACGTTCCAGTGGTGCAGCGGCGAGTAGGTGGTGATGCCAGCGCAGAGCAGAGGCGCGACGGCGGCAGGATCGAGGTTGGAGGGGACGCGGAGAACGAAGGATTCATTGACGACGATGGAGTCTGAATAGCCGCCGTAGGTGACTTTACCGGTGTGCTTGTCGGGGGCGTTGTAGGTGAGGGTGCAGCCTTTTTCGCAGAAGACTTCGAGGCCGCGTTTACATTGCGTGCATTCAAGACACGAGTCAACGAGGCAGCCTACGGCTACCATGTCGCCGGGCTTGAATTTGGTGACAGCGGAGCCGACGGAGGTGACGCGGCCGACGATTTCATGGCCGGGGACGCAGGGGTAGACGGTGGGCATGACGCTCTGCCATTCGTTGCGGGCCTGGTGGAGGTCGGAGTGGCAGACGCCGCAGAAGAGGATTTCAAAGGCTACGTCCCGGTCGGTGGGGGTGCGGCGTTCGATGGCCAGAGGGGCGAGCGGAGAAGAGGCGGACTGGGCCGCGTAAGATTTCGCGGAGGTGGACATGAATGAAATCTCCTTGAGTCGAGCAGATGGCGATTAGATGAAAGTGCGGATGGGAATGGATTCTTTGATTGCGGGGTGCATCGCGGATTGCGGTAAGGCTCTGGGCCATTGAGGGCCCTCGTCTTTTGGGTATTTGGTCGGGGTTGGTGGCAAGGCTAAAGAGGATTCTGAAAATTCTCCTTTTGGGCCGAGGCTGGGAACGCATCCCGCAGGGGCTAAAGCCCTGTTTATTTGATTGCCTTTAGCGGCACGACTGAAGTCGTGCCCTTTCACAAAACTTCCGCCACGGGAGTTTTTCAGCATCCTCTGAAGCCTTGCCCTACCTGATGAGAAGCAGATCCTTCGCTTTGCTCAGGATGACAACAAGTACAAGAACCAAAGCAGATTCCCGGAGGGAATGACAGCAAGAAAAGCAAAGGCAAATGCGGGTCCTTCGCTTCTCCATCCCGGTTTGCTCAGGATGACAACAAGTACAAAGACAGAAGCAGATTCCCTTCGGGAATGACAGAAAGAAAAGCAAAGACCCCGGTGCGCTCGGGATGACAACTTCGTCGGGGTGGATTCAGAAGGCGGTTTCGTCGACGAGGGTTACCTGGCTGTAGCTGTCATCGAGTGCGCCGTCGGTGATGGTGAGGTTGCTGGGTTGGTAGGTGAGCGCGTACTGGACGCGGATGGCTACGCTGTTGGAGATCTTTGAGCCGGGGGGAATGGGGCGCCAGTAGGGCGGGCCATCCTGGGGCTTCCATGACGGGTTGATGGCGTCGAGTGCGAATTTGGCGGGCAGTGTCTGGTAGCTGGCGAGGAAGGCGGGGTCGAAGTCGAGGCCGTTCGCCCTGGCTTTGGAAACCATGTATCCGAGGGTGATGTCGCAGAGGCGGGTACCGGCGTCGACAGGGCCGCCTTGCTGGCGTCCGCCGCCGATGTCGCCGTGGCAGCCGGAGAACCAGACCTGTTCGATAGTCTGGCCGGGAACGGGCGGGTTGGGTTCGTTCCAGAGGGTGACGGGGAACTGAGCGCGGTTTTCATCGATGCCGAGGCAGTGGCAGGCGTTCTCGACACCGGGATGGAGGTTGAGGTCGAGGAAGCCATATAGCTTCTGGTCGACTGCGCCGACGAGGGCGGGGATGCCGAGGGAACCTACTGTGTCCCAGCAGCCGATCATCTTGATGGTGGGCTGGACGAGGCCGCAGGGGCCGAGTTCGGCGAGGAGGGCTGCGCGGTTGACGGGGTCGCGATAGGCGGCGAAGGTCTTGGCGACGCAGTCGTCAGTAAAGGAGCCGGAAGGCAGGCCGCAGTTGGCGATCATACCGGCGAGGGAACGGGCCGTATATGCTCCGCGACTGAAGCCGAAGAGGTAGATCTCATCACCGGGCTCGTAGACGTGAGCAATCTTGGTGTAGGGGTCGGTGATGGTTTCGTTGAAGCCTGCGGCGATGGCTCCGCCGATGATGCGTGCGAGGCCGGTGGCGTCTGCGCCCACGCCATCGTCATAGAAGGTCATCTGTTCAGAGGTAACGAGGAGGCCCTTATAGAACTTGTAGACGTTGGTGCCACTGAGGGGGACCTGCCAAGTGCCGTCGCAGCAGAAGACGATTCGTTTGGGCATTGAACGCTCCACAAGAGAAGGGACGTTTGTACGATACTCCAGCGCGGTGCGGATGGCGATGAGAATCTATCGCTTGACGCGGTGCACCCTGTGGCAGGAGGCTTGTGTTCACGCGGTTAGGAGGGAAAGATGAACGCTTCCGGGATACCTGCGCAGCAGATCAATATGCTCGAGTTGAAGAAGTCGATGCGGGCCATGTGGATGGCCGGAGACTTTGGTGTGGTGGCGAAGACTGTTGTCGACGCAGAAGAGGAGTTTGTTAAGGGACTCCCCATCAAGGCGGGCATGCGTGTACTGGATGTGGCCTGCGGAACGGGGAATACGGCGATTCCGATGGCGCGGATGGGCGCGGTGGTTACGGGCGTGGATATTGCCACGAACCTGGTGGAGCAGGCTCGTGAGCGCGCGGCGACAGAGGGCGTTGTCGCTACGTTTGATGAGGGCGATGCCGAGCAACTGCCGTATGCAAAAGAGTCGTTCGATGCGGTGGTGACTATCTTTGGGGCGATGTTTGCGCCGCGCTACAAGCTGGTGGCCGCAGAGATGGCGCGGGTGTTGAAGCCGGGTGGGCTACTGGCGATGGGGAACTGGAATCCGGCGAGTTTTACAGGGGCGATGTTTCGGGTAACGAGCAAACATGTGCCACCACCTCCGGGGATTACTCCACCGATTCTGTGGGGCGATGAGTCGGCGGTGCGGGAGCGGCTGGAGCCTTATTTCACGGATATCAAGATGGAGGTCGTACCGATCGACTTTGATCTGCCGACGAACGCTGCGGGCGCGGTGGAATTTTTCCGGACGTATTTCGGGCCGACGCAGGTGGCTTTCAGCAGGCTGGATGAGGCGGGGCAGGCAGCGATGAGGGCCGACCTTGAGACGCTGTGGGCAGGGGCGAATGTGGCTGATGATCCCGAGAAGCAGACGCTGGTGCGCAATGAGTATCTGAAGGTTACGGCGGTACGGAGTTGAGTTGGAGCGCTATCGCTTTACCGCGTAACGCTCGAACAGATTAATCTCTCCCAGCAATGCCTTTGCACGCAGGCCATCGGCGTCACGGCCCGATTGCGGATCGAATAGCTTCCATTGATTGTTATGGTCGAATGACATGTTCAGGAAATGCTTTCCATCTTTTCCGCCGATGATGGCATTTCCTCTAAGTCCATCTTCTACCGTCTTTTTCATCGTGGCGAAAGATGGCTGCACGCGTAGCCCGGGGCGCTGCGACCGTGCCTGGATGAAATCGTCGAGTGTCCATTTGCCGAAAGCGCGTGTGGCATAGAGCAACAGTGCGTTGGCAACGTATTTATCTCCGGGTTTGAGTTCTAAGGCTTCGCGTCCTGCGACTGCTTCGATGGTGTAGTCGGAGAGCGTGTGTGGTGGCCTGATCGCGCTGTATTCAACTGAGGGCGTGATCTGATCGAGGTTAGGCTGAGAAAAGACCAGCATGCGGGGTAGCGGATCTCCATTGTTGGCCAGCTTCTCGATGCCGAGGAAGGCGAGCGTTTCGTCGTACAGTTCGTCGGCGTTCTTCACGAAATTTCCATTCTGCTGTTCAAGCGCGTAGGAGATGGCGCAAAAGCCGCAGTTGGTACCGAGCCCGTTCGGGTTCCATTTCGTCTTGGCCGGATCGCTCATTCCTCCGGTGCTATAAGTGGCTTGCATAGATCGTTCCTTGTATGGGGAGTGATGGTAAACCCTCTGGCGTGTCATGATAATTGAATTCCATCCGCGCGAGTTTCGTCTTGACAAGCGGGGCAGGTGGGGTTTCCCATGCCGGAATGCGAAGCAAGTTGAAGTCCTCTGCGGGGAATGTGTGTTTGGACTCGCGCCGGGATGCGCATGGACGAATACGAACCGGGATACGAGCCGGGGCGGTGGTGGTGCTTACGGCTCTTGGGCTGCTGGCCTGCGGGTGTGTGCAGGAGGAGGCCAAGCATGCCACGGCGCTGTCGGCAGCGACCGCTCCTGTGGTGGACGAGGCAACGGCGGCGTACGAGTCGGTTAACACAATTCACGATATGCAGCTGCAGTACGTCGCTACAACTGCGTTCGACAAGACAGACCCTGTCTACAACCCGAAGAATGCGCAGCCGTTTCTGAGTGAGAGCCAGATCGATATACGGCTGGCTGTGTTGAAGGGCCTGCAGGCTTATGTGAAGGACCTGGTGGATATCACGGGCGGAGTTGAGTCGAAGGAGCTGGATACGGCTTCAACGTCGCTGGGGAAAAGCCTGACCGGACTGGGGAATGCGTTTCTGCCGGCGAGTTCGAGTTCGCAGACGGCCACTATCACGACTGATGGCAGTACGGTGACGCAGACGGTCGTGTCGCCTGCAGCCCCGATTACGCAGGGTGAGCAAAACTTAATCAGTACGGCGATTAATGGGCTTGGGCAGTTTCTGGCGTACAAGAAGATGAAGTCAGAGTTGCCTGCAACGGTGGAGGGAATGGACCCTCAGATCGAGAACCTATGCAAACTGCTGGCCAAGGAGATTGACATACTCATCAGCCAGGAGACTGTCGACTACGATACTGTGATCGATGCGCAGACGCTTTTTCTTCGAACGACCAAGCTCGATGCGCAGGTGCGGCGCGAACAGATCATGAAGCTGCCGGAGCTGGCAAGGCAGGAGAAGGATGCGATCGAACGGCTGAAGCACCTGAAGGGTGAGCTGATGAACCTGGAGCTGACCCACCACGCTTTTGCTGCCGAACTGCAGCATAATAATCCGTCTTCATTGAAGAACACCATCGGGAGTCTGGCCGCTGCGGGCAGCAACCTGGGCAAGTACTATCATTCGCTTCCTGCGACCGCGCAGTAAGGATCTCGTTCAATCCACACTTGGGAAGTTTTCAGGACTCTCGGACGGGTATGGTCTTATGGAGTCCCTTAGAGGAGGGATGTTGTGAGCACGACGACAACAAATCCGGGTGGAACAGGGACGCCCACATTTCCGCTGCCGCCCGATGTACGCACGGCGTATGAGGATACCTACGCCAAGTTACAAACGGCGATCGAGAGCTCTGCCGATCCAGTACTGCTGACGCTTCTGAACGACTCGCGGATGGCGATCGCAGATGTGATTACGGCGGACAATCAGTACAGGATTTCGCAGGATGATGCGTCGTTTGCGGCGCTCAATAAGAAGTTCACTGCGGCCAACGATTCCTTGAAGACGTTGCAGGCCCAGATGGAGGGCATCGCCAAGAAAGTTGGCGCTGTGGCCAGTGCGCTGGCGGCGGTGAACAAGCTGGTATCGCTGGTGCCGCACGTGTAACAGGGCTGCATGGCTTATCTGCCATGCATGTGATTCAACGCCATAGTTCATGCAGGAACTGAGGTTCCTGCCTACCTCTGAAGCCTTTCTCCATGAAATAAAGGCGCGGCCCGTGCAGAGATGCGGGCCGCGCCTTTTGTGTGAGTGAAGGGGTCTATGCGCCGCCTTCGAGGACTTTGGGGACGTCGATGCCGAGAGCGGTGGCGAGGTCGTGCTGGTGGTTCTGCTCCTGAGTGACGATCTGGCGGAGCAGTTCGGCGAGCGCGTAGTGGCCGAGGGACTCGGCTTGCTTGATGCGCTGGCGGTAGTTCTTGATGGTTTCGGTTTCGTTGTCGAGGTCGAAGCGGAGCATGTCTTCAGGCTTCTTTGAGAGCTTGACCGGCTTGGGGGTGGCGGTGGGATCTCCGCCGAGGTAGTCGATCTGATCGGCGAGAATCATCGCGTGCGCGAGCTCTTCGCTGGCGTGGACCTTGAGTTCAGCGGCGATGTTCATCCACTGCGCGCCGGAGAGGACATTGCTGTAGACGGTGTAGGCGATGATGGCCTGGTATTCGCGGGCGAGGTCTTCGTTGAGGGCGTCGATGAGTTCCTTGACGGTGATCAGGGCATTGCTGCCGGAGGCTTTTGAGCCATTCTGCTTTTTCACTTTTGCCATCTTTGTTCCTTCTCTTTCTAACGGTTACCGTTTCATTCAGGTGGTCAATTTGTACAGACAGCGGTTGGATGCTTTGGATTGAGTACAGGATGGATGTTAGCTCAGAAAGTGCGGCTTGAAAGGGAAAGGAATGACGACAAGAAAACTGGGCGTTGAAGTGTGAACCGTCAGGTTTTGAGACGGGGGAAGGCTGTGATGCGCAGTTTGGCGGCAGCATAAGGGATCAGGGTGATGGTTTCTGCGGGTTCGGTGGTGACGACGGGGCTTTGGGGGAGCGGGTTGGCTACGCCGTCTTCTGCGCGCCAGTCGGGGAGCTTGCGGGCTTTTGCGTGGAGCTTGATGGGAGTATGCGCTGCGCTGAAGGGCTTCTCGGAGAGTTCGGCTGTAGTCGTGGTTATGTCGGCGGTGGTGTCGAGAGCGTAGTTCCACGGGGTGGTGGGGTAGATCTGCCAGTCGGCGGTCATGCCGCGGTCGCGGAGCTTAACCCAGTCTTCGCCGATGGCGAAGGAGAAGACGAGAGGGCCTCGTTCGACTGCGACAGAGTTGTGAAACCACTTGGAGAGGCGCGGCTGCATGGGGAGGTTGATTTCGACGCGGTCGCCGGATTTCCAGGTTCGCTGAATGCGTGCAAAGGTGCCGGGACTGGGGGCGGGCTGGGCTTCTTCGTTGACGTGGATGGTTGCGCCGGTGGCCCAGGCGGGTATGCGCAGCTTCAGCGGGAAGCTGAGGGGCGATGCGGGGTTGACGGCGATGCGGATGGCTCGGTGGAAGGGATAGCCGGTTTCTTCGACGATGTGGACACGGATGCCGCGGATGAGGGTGTTGGTTTCGCAGGGAGCGTAGGCGGCGGCGGCGAGGCCCTCGTCTTCGTGATCGCTGCGTGGCGAGAGCATCCAGAGACTGGCGGCAAACTTTGGCCAGCCCTGATGGAAGTTGGCGGTGCAGCAGCCGAAGTTGGGTTCAAGGCCGAAGAGATTGGATTCAGGACCGTCGGTGGTCCAGGGTTTGCGGTGGACGCTGCACTCGACCTGATTGGGCTGCTGGTTGTACTGGTGGGACCACATGTCGTCGGAGATGGTGCCGGGGAGGGCGTTGAAGGCGAGGCGTTCGAGGCGGTCGCCGAGCGCGGGGTCGCCGAGGATGGCAAGGGATTGCTCGAGGGAGAACATGGACTCGACTACGGTGCAGAGCTCGGAGCCCTGGGAGGGGTTGAGGCCAGCGAGATGTTCGTCGCAGGAGAAGATACCGTTGGGGAGGCCGTGGTATTTGTCCAGTTCAGAGAGCATCTGGAAGACGGCGCGGCGGTCTGAGGGGTTGCCGGTGAGGATGGACCAGACGGGGCCGGTCTTGATGGCCTGGCCGTTGTTGACGCCGTGTGTGGAAAGGGCGAGGTCTTTGAGGCCCTGGCCTTCTTCGAGCTTGATGTATTCGGCGGTGATGCGGTCTTTGTATTTGAAGTCGGCGAAGTGGGCGATCCAGTCGTAGCCCTGCGCGTGGAGGAGGCGGACGAGGTCGAGGAGGGAGGGGTCGCCGGTGCGGTCGTAGAGCCAGAGGACGCTGAGGGCGTTGTCCTGCCAGCGGAATTTGCCCCAGTCGCGCAGAGGGCGTTTGGGCAGCTCGGCGAGCTGGTAGCTGAAGTAATGCTGCATGAGCGGGAGGACGCGGGGGTCGGCGGTGGCCTCGTAGTGCTGGGTCAGGACTTTGAGGGCCACCATTCTTGGCCACCAGTCGTCGTTGGAGGCGGGGCCAAAGTTGCCGCTGGCGGCCTGGCTCGAGAGGGTCCAATCGAGGTACTTCTGCGCCTTGGCTTTGAGACGCGGGTCGTCGAGAAGGTGGGCGAGGGGGACGAGGCCGTCGAGGAAGTAGGGGCCGCGTTCCCAGGATTCTCCTGTGCCGCCGAGCCAGCCGCTGTTGGGGCCGACGTCGGGCCAGGTTTCGTCGAGGTGGCCTCCGAGGCCGTCGGCCTGGAGTTGCAACTGGGCGCGGAGCCATCCGGCGGGGCGGATTGCGCCGAGAGGTAATGGGTAGAAGGCGTTGGGGGCGAGCGGGGCTCGGTGTTGGACGGCGGCGGTTGGAGGTGGCGCGTCCGCTGGAGCGGCGGAGAGGAGTGGAGTCGCGGGAAGAGCGGAGACGATGCCGACGGAGCTTATCTGCTTGAGGAATTGCCGGCGGGTGGCTGAGGTTGGCAACGGCTTCTCCTGCGAGGCGCTGTTGATTATCGTAAGCCGCAGATTGCGGAATTTGATTTTGGATGTTTGCATTTTCGTATTTTGTTCGCCTATACTTCATGCCCATGGAGCGGATTTCTCCCCAACAGATGAGCGCGGCGGCTTTGCGGCGGGAGTTGAGCGCCCGGAATCAGAAGCGCGGGCAGATCCATCCCCATGAGGCGACTTACGGTTCGGTGCCGAGTGTTGTTTTTCATGAGCATGAGGGGGGCCATGGCAACTTTCTGGCGGAGTCGTATCGCGCGATTCTGGCGGATGAGGAATGGGCGGCGCGGCTTGGCAAGAGCTATTGCGCGGACAGCCGGGTTCCACGGCGATGGGACCGGAAACGGCACGAGCTGGATTGCGCGAACAGTTCGGACGCGCTGCTTATGAATATCTTTTGTTATCCGGGAGTGCTGGAGGATTGGCCGCTTTGCGGGCTACTGGGGGTGGAGCGGGGCGTCCGGCCGGGGTTTGGGTATAAGCCTTGTATGCCGCTGGGGATGGGGCGCGGGAAGCGGATGCTCGTCGACCGGACTGAGGTGGATATGCTGCTTGGCTCGCTGCTGGTGGAGGCGAAGCTGACGGAGGGATCGTTTCAGCGGGCGCCGCTGGAGCGGGTTATGCGGTATCCGGGACTGAGTGAGGTGTTTTGTGTGGAGGAGCTGCCGATGGCGGGGGCGAGTGTTGATTCGTATCAGCTGGTGCGCGGGGTGATGGCGGCGAACTATGAGGGGCGCGGGTTTGCGGTGTTTTGCGATGCGCGGCGTGGGGACCTGGTGGAGCGGTGGTTTCGGGTGATGCGGGCGGTGCGGGATTGCGAGTTGCGCAGCCGGTTGGCTTTGGTTACGTGGCAGGAGATAGCGGCGGTAATGCCGAGGGCGGTGCGGGAGTTTCTTGAGGAGAAGTATGGGATTGTGAGGTGAGGTAGCGAATGCCAGGGCTGAAGCCCTGGCCTACCTAAAACACTGGTTGAGAATCTGGCGGAAGACAGCGAGTTAAATGTGGAGACCGGTGCGGAGGCCTTGGTGGTCTGCTATGCCCCAGGCCATGCCGGGGGTGTTGTGGGCCAGGCCGAACTGGCCATCGGGGCCGAGGAGGATTATGCCTCCGTGGCCGCCGAGACGGGCGAAAAGATAGCTAATAGCCTGCTGGGCGGCTAACTCGGGGGTAACTCCCTGGGCGACGCGGTCGGTGGCCCACTTACCCAGGACTAACTTCATGATGGGCTCGCCCCAGCCGGTGAGCGAGACGGCGGCGCTGTGGTTGTCGGCGTAGCAGCCGCAGCCGATTAGGGAGCTGTCGCCGACGCGGCCGGGGGTTTTGTTGAGGGTGCCTCCGGTGCTGGTGCCTGCGGCGAGGTTGCCGTGTTGATCGAGAGCGACGGCGCCAACGGTGTCGTGGGAATCGAAAGGCTGAGGCTGTTTGACTGCGTCAGAGCTCGGGGCCATCGAGGCCCCTCGTCGGTCAGGACTTGAGGCTGAGTGGATGCCCGGGCTGAAGCCCGGGCCTACCTCTGAAACCGCGGTTGTGAGCGGGTGTGCGGTTTCGGGGCTTTTGTCGTCTCTCCACCCCTCGAACGAAGACCTGTTCGAGGGGACCCCGGGCTCTTCGGGGCCGCTGAAGGTGGTGTCGGCCAGGCCCTGGGCGAGGCGGGACCGGGCTTCTTCGAGGCGGAGCTTTTCGCGGTCGAGGACTAACTCGGAGTTATCGATGAGGGGCATGCCGTGGCTGGCTGCGAAGTTTTCTGCGCCTTGTGCGACGAAGTAGACATGAGGGCTTTTGTCGAGGACGAGGCGGGCGGCCTGGATGGGGTTGCGAAGGCGTTCGACGCAGGCTACGCCGCCGGCGCGGAGGGTGGCTCCGTCCATAAGGAGAGCGTCGAGCTGGACTTTGCCTTCTGAGGTGAGGAAGCTACCGCGACCGGCGTCAAAGGTGGGGTCGTCTTCGAGGATGGTTACAGCTGCTTCGACGGCGTCGGTGGCGCTGCCGCCGGAGGTGAGGATCCTGTAGCCGGCTTCAAGGGCGCGGGCTACGCCTCGCTGGTGGTCTTCGGCCATCTCGGGTGGGATGGCCCAGGCGCCGCCATGAACGAGGAGGGTTGGAAATCGGGTGGGGACGGACATGGTCAGCGATCAGGGTACAGCTTTTCAGAGCCGCTCGCTACATGAGGTGAAGCGAGGCGATCAGATGCGGCATCGAATGATGGTTGGTTCATGAAGGAGAATTGTGGCGGATTCGGATGGCTGGTTTCGGATGTGGTGGGAGCGGCTTGGGATGCTTGGGCGGACGGCGCGGCTGTTCTGGAAGTTTACGTTTGACAAGCCGCAGGGAACGCGGCCGGGCGGGCGGGTTCCTGTGGACGCGGTAACTCGCGAGGGGCTGCTTGCGGCGCCGGACCGGACGCTGTGGCGACTGGGACACTCGACGGTGTTGATGAAGTTGAGAGGCGGGTTCTGGTTGACGGACCCCGTCTTTGCGGAGAGGGCTTCTCCGGTTTGGTTTGCGGGGCCGAAACGGTTTCATAAGCCGCCGATCTCGATCAAGGAGCTGCCGGAGATCAAGGCGGTGGTGATTTCGCACGACCACTACGACCATCTCGACAAGAACGCGATACGGAAGCTGGCGAAGAAGACGGAGTGGTTTATTGTGCCGCTTGGCGTGGGGGCGATGCTGGTGGAGTGGGGCGTGGATCGCGCGAAGGTGCGTGAGCTGGAGTGGTGGGACGAGACCCAAGTGGATGGCGTGCGGCTGGTGTCGACTCCGACGCAGCACTTTTCAGGGCGAAGCATCTGGCATCGCAACGAGACTTTGTTCTGCTCGTGGGTGGTGATTGATGGCGATCTGCGGGTCTTCTATGGGGCGGACTCGGGGTATTTCGAGGGCTTCAAGAGGATCGGCGAGCGGTTTGGGCCGTTTGATGTGACGCTTATGGAGAACGGCGCTTATAACGTCAACTGGCCTCTGATTCATATGCAGCCGGCGGAGACGGTGCAGGCTCACAGGGATGTGCGGGGCGAGTGGATGGTGCCCATTCACAATGGCACGTTTGACCTGGCGATGCATGGGTGGACTGAGCCGATGGAGCGTGTACAGGAGTTGGCGGCGAAGCATGGTGTTCGGGTGTGCACACCGAGATTTGGCGAGGCGGTGCGGCTCAATGATATGGGCGCGGGGAGTTGCTGGTGGCGGGGTGTGGGCGTGACCAGCAGCGAGTTAGCGGGCATGTCACGCCATGGCGAGTTGGCAAGTTAGCTGACAGGACATTAGCGTGGTGGTCTGCGCCAGGGGGTTCGGACAGTGTAGGCAGGGGTGGCAGTGGGCGAGTCGCGGGTGACTGAGAGAAGCTTGCGGCGCAGAAGCCATCCGATGGCGGATTGCGCAGAGCTTTTGGAGATGCCTACGGACTCGGCCAGCTGCTGATAGCTGATTTCAACCGGGGCGCGATGTTGCGACTGCTGCGCGGAAAGCCAGAGATAGACGAGGAAACTGGCGGGGCGACGATCGTGGCCTACGAGGTCGCGCATCAGGGTGTCTATCACGTAATCGTCGGCGGGAATCATCGCTATATTGTTAAATACTATAGTAACTACTGGTAGATTGCGCCTGATTTGTTATCCGGCATATGCTCCGTGTTCATGGAGGGCGGACGATGATTCGCGGAATCAAGTTTGTGGGTGTTCCTGTAAGCGACCAGGATGTGGCGCTGGAGTTTTATACGAAAGCGCTGGGATTCAAGGTGGTGACCGATCAGCCTTTTTCGGAGAAACAACGGTGGATCGAGGTGATGATTCCAGGGGCGGAGTCGGGGCTGGCGCTGTTTACGCCGGATGGGCATGAGGATCGGATTGGCTCGTTTCAGTCGATTTCATTCTGGTGCGAGGACGTGTTTGCAACGGCGAAGGGAATGAAGGAAAGAGGCGTGGTGTTTACGCAGGAGCCGAAGACGGAGTCGTGGGGATCGGCGGGGATTTTCAAGGATCCAGATGGGAACCAGTTTGTGCTTTCGAGTAAGGATAAGCACAGGTAGATGTTAGAAGAGAGGGACCGTTTTGCGCGGTCCCTCTGCTGTTAGTCCTTGTAAGGATCGAATTCGTTTGCGCCGGCCATTGCTACTCCGACAGGCGTGAGGGTGTGCAGGATACGCACGGTGTTGCTGTGCGCGGTCAGCACCTCGTTGAGCCGCTTGTAGCAGTGAGGCGACTCATCGACTCCCGCTCCACGAAGCTCTACTTTGGCTGCTGTCACACTCTCGTTGAGCATCTCGCGGGTGATCTTTGCAGGACGCTTGACGACACCGGTCTTACGATCGGTGACGCCGGTTGCCTCACGCCGACCCATGACACGGCCTGCGCCGTGGACGGTGGAGTAGAGGGCCTGCTTTGACTCTTCGCTATCGACGCCTTCGAGAATTACGGCGGGCTCGGCCATCGTGCCCCCGACAAATCCTTTCTGACCGGGGAATGCCGGTGTAGCTCCTTTCCGAACGACCCAGTACTGCTGGCCGTCATGCTCTTCGCGCCAGGCGAAGTTGTGGTGGTTGTGCACGCTTTCCATGATGGGTGCTCCGAGCAGCCTGGCTACGTGATCACAGACCCAGTCACGGCCTGCGTAAGCGTAGGCACCCGCGAGTGTCATGGCGCGGATGTACTGCTCACCCAGATCGCTGGATGCGGAGAGAACGCAGGGCTCTACCTCCATGCCGTCTTTTGCGCCTGCAGCGTTGAGAAACCACGTTGCAACACCGTGCCCGAAACCACGTGAGCCAAAGTGAACGCCGATCCAGACACGGTCGCGCTCGTCGGTGAAGAGATCGACGTAGTGGTTGCCGGAGCCGATGGTGCCAAGCTGCGAGGCCGCCTTCCGCTTGAGCGGCGAGGTCGCTTCGAGATCCCAGCCGGGGTAGTCACGCTCGAGAATCTCATGCTCGACGCTGACTGCATTGCGACGGCCCACGCCAAAGCTGACGGTGTTCCAGATTTCGTCCATGATCGGAACGATGCGGGCGCGCAGTTCAGAGCCAGGCATGTCGAGGCGCACGGCCTTGTTGCCGCAGGCGATATCGAAGCCGACTCCGGAAGGGCTGATTGCGTCTTTGTACGCGACGACTCCGCCGATGGGTACGGCGTAGCCGAGATGTCCGTCGGCCATGAGCGCAGCGCGATCTGCTGTGGCGGCACAGGTTTGAATCTGGTTGATGGTTTTCTCTTCGTGCTCTCCCCATACAGGGATGTTCGCTATGAGTTTCATGACACTGCTGCTTTCTTCTTTCTCCATAAGTTCTGGCGGTTGGGCGCAGGAGGAATGCGTGCGTTGGTGTTGGCGGCAAAGCAAAAGCCCCAGCCGGTGGCTGGGGCTTTTGACGAACTGCTGCGCGTGCAGAGTTATGTCGCGAATGAACCCCAGTCCATTCCAAATAGATCACTTGAGAACGCTCGCAAAGAATTGGCTTCGCGTGCGAGCTGGTGAATTCGGATTGGATAGAGATTCTTCATATCCGTTATGCTCTGTCGAGCTTTCCTACTACAACACAGGATCTGGGGAATTGCAAGGCGATAACTTCTGTTTGCTGTCTCTTAACTGTTAGTCCGGTAACACGAGCAGATTCGATGAGACCAGGTCTTCTGTGAGGCGGTCGATTGCCTGAGGAAGCTTGGTGCAGAGTGAACGCCTGCTTACGCGAAGGAAGACTGCGGCTTCGACGTAGGTGTACTCCTGAAGGATGACGCGGGAGATGAGCTCCCGGTCGAGGGTAGAGAGCCGATTGAGGCAGCGCTCTACATCGAGGACGAAGATGAGGGCGTCTTCAAAAGTGCGGACGCGACGGCTGGAGACCCAGCCGCGGCCGACCGACTCTTCGAGGAGATTGGGGGAGCGCCCGACCTGGAGCGATGCGTAGAGATAGCGCCGCAACAGGTTCTCAGTGTGCTTGCGGTAGAACGCCCAGGTTATGACGGGCTCTGTTGCCGCAGGCTCGGGTTGCGGCTGCGATTTGGGCAGCCGGCGTTGGATGTGGTTTACCGCCGAAGCCATAAGGCGCGGCTGAGGGGCAGACGCTGCGGCCCACAGAAGGGGAAGCTGGAGGACGGCGCTCAATAGGCACCCCCTGCGAAGCCCGATGATGAGACGGCAAAGACTGTGGGGAGAATGGTCCTCTTCGGTCTTCCCCTTCGTTTGCGGTTTTCCGACGTAGGAAACTCCCGAAAGCGTTCATGGCACGGTGAGCAATAAACACCGGCGTCAGACTGGGCACGATACCAGAGGCAACCGCAACCTTCGCAAACTTTCAAATTTACGCGCAAATCCATGACTTTCTCTCCCGAATGATCGGTTCTCCTGCGGCCGGATCGGATTCCGTGGATGGACGCAGGGTAGTGAGGAAGGCTGACAACCGCGCCAGGTTCTGATGCCGGGCTGGGGGAGGGTGTCCTGCTTCTCTCGATGTTTGGTGATGCTCATGGCGCGCAGATCATGGAAGCTCAAAGCACTGCTTCGTGCAGTATTGCGGAGGGGAATAGCGGCGCAACGTCCGCACGAGGGCGAAGGCAATTTTGTGCCCATAGTTTTCCTCCGACAGTGATTGAGAAAGTGAGGTAAATCTATGGGGAGCTTTGTTTTGCGTCAACGCGTTGTATAGAAAACCCGGGGCTCGATGAGCGAGGCGCTGAAGCAATGCCGGATTTTGGGGTTTTCTGGATGTATTTGCATTTCTGTCAGAAATGATTCTGACCTTTCCCTGTTGCTGCCTATGAAATTTCCACATGAACTTTACCCAACTGCAAGAGCGCGTGCGGTTCGAACTGCTGCGCAGAATCGAGCGCGGAACGCTGAGCGTTTCTCTGCTTGCGCGGCAGAGCGGGTTGGGGCAGTCGCATGTTTCGAATTTTCTGCATGCGAGGAGAGGATTATCGCTCGAAGCGCTGGACAAGATACTGGCGGCGCAGCGGCTGACAGTGGTTGACCTGATGCCTGCGCCGCGGGAGAAGCGCGGGCCGCTCCTGGAAGGCCAGATTGGCGAAGCTGGGCAGGTTCCGCTGGTAAGCCATGCGGTGGCTCTCTTTGAGCCGTATATCCGAGCGAGCAGTGTGCAGACGATGGTGCCGTTTCCGGCGAATGCAATGGAGGGGTTGCGCCCACGATGCACCAACGCGCGCAGGCAATGGGAGCGATTTATTGCTGTGCGCTTGAGCGCTGATGACGCGAAGCCAATGGAGCCGATGATGAGCGCTGAGGCGCTGGTGGTGCTGGACAGGCATTACAACTCTTTCCACGCATACAGGGAGAGTGAGGCCAATGTGTATGCGGTGCGGGTGGGCTCAGAGTTGAAGGTGCGGTATACCGACTTTCAGGCGGGACGGGTGGTGCTGAGGCCGTTGGGAATGGGATTTCCCGTGGAGGTGGTGGAACCGGCGGGCGGGGAGACGGCGAACGATCTGCTGGCGGGCCGGGTGGTGCTGGTGCTGCGGGCAGTCTAAGAGGCTACGGCGCAGTGTGCGGCTACAGCTGGGTGGCGCATTTGGTAGCATCCGTGATGGAGGTTGGCATGGAATCGGTTGGAAATGGTGGGCTTGGATTTCGGGCGAAAGAAGATATTGCGCTGGATTTGCTTAAGTTTGTTGCGGGTTCGACGGGATTTGGAAGGGCGACAGTGCCTTCTACGGGTTTCAGCGGCACCGCCGCGGCGAAGCCTGAGGAGCAGATCAATCAGCTGCTGGATCTTTATAGCCGGTGCCTGAATGTGGTGGATGGCAAGGGAGCCAAGGCATAGTGAGTTCTGACACTGACGGAAGAGCCTTGAGGGTTGCCGTCGTTGGGACGGGAGCCTTTGGCGGGAATCATCTTCGCGTCTACGGGGAGCTGGCGGATCAGGGCGTGAAGCTGGCGGCTGCGATTGAGCCGAATGCGGCGCGGGCCGCGGAGGTTGAAACCCGCTATGGAATTCCGGTCTTTGAGAGCGTGGCGGCTGCGCTTGATGCAGATCTGAGGCTGGATGCGGCTTCTGTAACGGTGCCAACGGTCTTTCATCATGAGGTGACCAGCCAGTTGCTTGCGGCAGGCGTGGACTGCCTGGTGGAGAAGCCTATTGCTGCTTCACTGGCGGAGGCTGATGAGCTGATCGCGCTGGCCGGGAAGCATGGGCGCGTGCTGCAGGTGGGGCATCTGGAGCGGTTCAATCCAGCGGTGCTGGCGATTGAGCCGAAGCTGACGCAGCCGATGTTTTTTGAGGCGCACAGGCTGAGTGTTTTTACACCGCGATCGCTGGATGTTGACGTGGTGCTGGACCTGATGATTCACGATCTGGATATTGTGCTTACCTTTGCGGGGTCTCCCGTGGAGGAAGTACGGGCGGTGGGGCTGCCGGTGCTTTCGCCGAAGGTGGATATCGCCAATGTGCGCGTGGAGTTTGAGTCCGGGTGCGTGGCAAATTTTACGGCTTCTCGAGTTTCAACGGAGAGAGTGCGGAAGCTCAGGTTTTTTGAACCGCGGCAGTATGTCTCGATCGACTATGCGCGACGGGACGTACTGGTGATCGGCGTGGATCCGGGGTTTTCTATTGAGAAGGCGATGGCGGCTGGAGAGGTGAGCGGATTCGCGGAGGGGCTGCCGGGGCTGTCGTTTACGAAGCCGGAGATTACGCCAGGTGAGCCGCTGAAGCTGGAGATCCAGGCGTTTCTTCATGCGGTGAGAACGCGGGAGACGCCTCGGGTGACTGGAAGCCAGGGACGCGAGGCTTTGGGGATGGCGCTGGAGATTCAGCGGCAGATGGTGGAGCATGCGGGGAAGGCTGGGATTTCGGATTTCTTTGTTTCTTGAGACCTGATGATATGTCGGAGATATTGCGTTAATCGCCCGGATGGTTTGCCAGAGTAGCAGATGGACCAGATCTGATTTTCCGAGAAGATCAACGCCTGAGGATCGCCGATGAACTCGAAGACTGCCGACGGCTGCTTCTGAGCCCGGGAATCGGACCGATGACCCCAAAACGGCGTTATTTCCGTATCGGCCACGATCCTCTCGGAACCGGCAGAACCAAGCTGCCTGGATATTTAACAGTCCCACAACAGGCTGTGAACTTTCCCGGAACGGCGTTGTACGGCAGCTGAACAAGCCACTTGTGTGCTCTGCCTCAAAATGCCACTAGCCATCCTCGGGCCGACCCAATACACTTGCCGCGAGTCGCCGTTCCCGATAGGAGAGCTGCCATGAAAATGATGACGAAGAGGTGGATAGCCCCTGCTGCAATCCTGTTACTCACCTTGTGCGCGCTCCCCGCCTTCGCCGCTGACGCGACCGGCACGTGGACCGGCCAAGCCCCCGGCCCCGACGACAACAAAGTCGTTACCCTCATCTTCGTCTTCAAGCAGGAAGGAACCCAGCTTACCGGCACTTTAACAATAAGGGACGATAGCGACAAAATCCTGGATAGCACCAGTATCCAGAACGGTAAGGTTGACGGGGACAAGATCTCCTTCGCCACCGTCCAAAGCGACGACGAAAGGGCTACCCTCGAAGGCACCATCCACGCAGACGAAATCACGCTGACGGTGACGTCCGGCCCCGAGATGTCAGAGATCTCCGGGCTCACGCTAAAACGATCGAAGTAGCGAACTATTGAGTTAGACGGCCCTTAACGCCACTCTCGCGCTCTTCGACGCCCGCACATGCCGAACAAAATGACACCGAACGCGGTAATGACAATGCTTACAACACTCATGCGGCATAGTCCGGCATTCGAAGCCGGAGATTACGCCAGGTGAGCCGCTGAAGCTGGAGATCCGGGCGTTTCTTCATGCGGTGAGAACGCGGGAGACGCCTCGGGTGACTGGAAGCCGGGGACGCGAGGCTCTGGGGCTGGCGCCGGAGATTCAGCGGCAGATGGTGGAGCACGCGGAGAAGGCTGGGCTGCGGAACTTCTTTGTCGCCAGCTAATGAGCCTTGCGGTGGCCAGTTACAAGTCTGCGCTTAATGCCAAAGCGTCAACATCCAGTTGGAAACGGTGTGCCAGGCGTGAGTCTGGCCTAATGGAATCTCCAACCGGTGCAGGGTGAATGCGAAGGGCGCTGCGAAAGCTGTGGCCCAGTGTATGCGGCGAAGGCTCATCAGATCGTAGATTACGGGCAGCAACAGAAATGCGGTGTAGACCCATGTTGCCCAGCTTTGACTTATCCCCCATACATCCCAGGGCCAGCGATCGATGCCGGCATCCATCATGCAGAGGGTTGCGTAGAGGGCGAGGCGCTTGTGAGCGTCTGGCTTACGGCGCACCGCATAGGACCAAGCGATGAGCGTCCCGAACATGACCATGCCCATCACTGAGACGAGCGAAAATGTGCGTGGTTCATAGCCGAAGAGGTAGGGTGGGCCGATGGCGACCTTGCGGCGCAGTTCGTCTGCGGCGGCGAAGAGACCAAGCGGGAAGACGAGGATTGCCAAGCCGTATATTGCCAGGCCCAGGCTCATGTGCCATTTCACTTTACGTGTTGCGATCAGCGCGGTCTGAACCAGGAACAATGCGAGCCACAGGGAGAAGACCGCACCATGCACGACAATTACCCAACTCGATAGCGCCACGGGGCGTTCGCCGAGGCGGAAGTAGGTCATTCTGAAGCCGAGCAGGATGGTGGCGATCATCAGGAGCGCCATGCCGCCGAAGAAGGCGCGTTCACGGGTGCGGTTGATTCTGCGTACGGGACTTGGGACCTGTTGCGCAACGGCCTGTACGGTCATACGCGGTTTCTCCGATGGAATGTGTTGTGCTGAGTTGAGCAATTGTACTTCTGGTGAGAGGTTACAAGACAAATCGGCATCTGAATTCGAATAAGGTGCGATTGTTTCTTTGGGGGCTGGATGGTGGAGTTGCCGGAGGCGCTGGCGGGGATTGCGGCGAATACGCGAGTCACGGTGCGGCGAGGAGGTGAGCCGCGTGCTGATGGCAAGTGCGTTGTGTACTGGATGCAGCGGGCTGAGCGAGCACTCGAGAATCCGGCGCTCGAGGTTGCGGTGGCGTGCGGGAATGCGCTGGGGCTGCCGGTGGTGGCTTACTTTTCGGTGATCGAGAACTTTCCTCATGCCAACTGGCGGCATTATCACTTTCTGCAACAGGGGCTGATCGACGTTCAGGAGGGTATGGCGGAGCGCGAGGTAGGGTTTGTGCTGCGCCGGCCTGTGGATAGCGAAGGGCACAGGCTTGAGGCATTTCTCGAAGAGGTTGAGGCGGCGATGGTGGTGGGAGATGAGAATCCCATGCGGGAGCCGGAGCGATGGCGGTCAGCGCTGGCGGGGAAGCTGAAGATTCCCTTCTTTACTGTGGATGCGGATGTGGTGGTGCCTTCGGCGGTGTTTGAGCGGACGTTTACTTTGCTGCATCATTTCCGGCCGAAGCTTCATGCGGAGTTAGATAAGTACCTGGTTCCGGTGAAGAAAGTTCCGGTAAGTTATGCGTGGGAGCCATGGAAGAAGATCGGGAGTTATTCGCTTGAGGAGGATATTACGAAGGGTTTCAATAACTTTGACCGTTCGGTGGGGCCGGTGGATAGCTTTACGGGTGGGACGAAGGGGGCGCTGAAGCGATTGAGGGAGTTTACGGAGACACAACTGGTCGACTATGACGAGAGGCACAATCATCCGGAGATGAATGGGACCAGCCAGATGTCTCCTTACCTGCACTTTGGGCATATTGGGCCGATTACGATTGCGCTGGCTGTGAAGGATGCTGTGAAGCGGGGCAAGGCTAACCAGGACGCGGCGGATAAGTATCTGGATGAGTTGATTGGGTGGCGGGAGTTGGCCGTGCTGTTTGTGAAGCACAACGCCAACTACGATAGCTGGGAGTGCGCGGAGCCGTGGGCGCGGAAGACTTTGACGGAGCATGCGGGGGATACGCGGCCGTGGAGTTATTCGCTGAAGCAGTTAGAAGCGGCGGAGACTCATGATGCGTTATGGAACGCGGCGCAGCGGCAGATGGTGCGCGATGGGTGGATGCATAACTACATGCGGATGTACTGGGGGAAGAAGATTCTGGAGTGGAGTCCGGATGCGGCGCGGGCGTTTGAGTGGGCTGTTTATTTGAACGATAAGTATGAGCTGGATGGGCGCGATCCGAATGGGTATGCGGGGATTGCGTGGGCGATTGTGGGGAAGCATGATCGGCCGTGGTTTGATCGGCCGGTGTTTGGGTTGGTGCGGTATATGTCGGGGGAGAGTACGGGGAGGAAGTTTGATTCTCGGCGGTATGTGGAGATGTATTCGGGAAGTTAGCGGGAGTGTTTTTAGAGCAACAGCAGATTCCCCAAGGGGAATGACAGAAAGAAAAGCAAGGGCAAAAGCAAAAGTCTGATTGCAGCAGATTCCCAGGGGGAATGACAGAAAGAAAGGCAATGGCAAAAGCAACGACACAGAAAGAAAGGCAAGGGCAAAGGCAGAGACAACAACGATGGCTTGAGCGACTACTAGCCTAGGATTCAGTGGTAGGATTTTCCGATGGGTCGGCGGGAATATCACTTTTGGGTTTATGTGTTAGCCAGCCGGTCCCGGAATCTCTATGTGGGGATGACGAATAACCTGGTTCGCAGAACCAGAATTCACAGGGATGGTATTGCAGGAACGCACGCTGGACATTACGCCATACATAGGTTGGTTTACTTTGAATATTTTCAGTATGTACGGAGTGCGATTTCTCGCGAGAAAGAGTTGAAGCGTTGGACTCGGGAAGCAAAAGTCGCGTTGATTGAGAGATGAACCCTGCCTGGGAGGATTTGTATCCGGTGTTGTGGAAGGCTTGGGCGGGCGAGGTTGATTCTGAAGGGATCGACGAGCAGAAAGCAACAGCAGATTCCCAGAGGGAATGACAGAAAGAAAAACAAGAACAAAGACTTGGACTACAGCAGATTCCGAAGGGGAATGGCAGAAAGAAAGACAAGTACAACAGCAACAACAAAGGCCCGGCGATTTGGTCGCGGGCCTTTGCTTTTGAGTGCGGAGCGCTTGGTCAGCGCTCGGTCAAGGGTGCGGGGCAGTTCAGATGCGCATTGGCATCAGGACGTAGCGGTATTTGTATTCGGCGTCGGGGTCTTCTGGGCGCATCTGGCCGGCGGATTGGCTGTCTTTGAATTCGAGGCGGACTTCGCCTTCGTTGCCTAGGGCCTTGAGGAAGTCGAGCATGTAGTCGGAGTTGAAGCCTACTACGATGGGGTCGAAGGTGTAGGGGGTTTCGATGGAGTCTTCGGATTCGCCGGACTCGTTGGATTGCGCGCTGATCTTGAGCTCGTTCTGCTCCATCTTGATGCGGACGGCGTGGGAGCGCTCGTCGGCGAACTGGGCTACGCGGCCGATGGCTGCAGAGAGTTCGGCTGCGCGGACTACGGCGAAGCGGGAGTTGTCGCGGGGCATTACGGCTTCATAGTTAGGGAACTGGCCGGTAAGCTTGCGGCTGCTCAGGGTGCGGTGGCCTACGCGGAAGAAGAGCCAGAGGTCGTCATCGGCGAATTCGATGTGCTCGGCTTCGGTGCTTGAGAGCAGGGACTGCAGCTCGGCGAGAGCCTTCCGCGGGATAAGGATGCGCTTCTCACCGCTGATGCCTTCTAGGGGCTGCTCGGGCTTTTCTACGAAGGAGAGGCGGTGACCGTCGGTGGCGACCATGGCGATGGACTCGGCCTTGAGGATCAGCAGCGCGCCGTTGAGGGTGTAGCGGGACTCTTCGTTGGAGATGGAGAAGATCGTGCGGCTGATAAGGGTCTTGAGGACAGCGGCTGGAATCTTGACCGAGGCGGTGGTTGGCAGCTCGGGGACCTGCGGGTAGTTGGCGCGACCGAGGCCGACCATCTTGGTGTTGCTGCGGCCGGAGCGGATCTGGACCCAATGGTTGTCGAGGAGCTTGATGGAGATTTCGCCGTCTGGGAGGAGCTTGACGTAGTCGTAGAGCTTGCGCGCGGGGATGGTGCATGCGCCGGCCTTCTTGACCTTGGCCTTGGCGGAGGTGCGAATGGCCTGGTCGAGATCGGTGGCGGTGATGTTGATCTGGCCGCCTTCGGCTCCATCAGTCACTTCGACGAGAAAGTTGGAGAGGATGGGGATAGTGGTCTTGCGTTCGACGACGGACTGGATGGCGGTGAGCTCTTTCAGGAGGTCCTGACGGGTAACTGTGATCTCCATGGCTGCTCCTTGGATGGGTGATGCAATCTCAGGTTCGAGTTCCAGTCCTGGCATGTTGTGTCCTCTCGGCAAGCTGCGGGTTATCGGACGTGACCACTCTACACCAACAGGGTCGACGCTTGGTACGGTTCGCGGCTTACGTTTGATTGTAGTTAAGCCTGTGCAACGCAATGCGTGGAAAAGTGGGCTGTATTTAGGGAAATACGGATATGCGGGAAGTTTGTTTGGGTATTGTTCCATCGCAGGCTGAAAGCGCGGCTGCCTGGTGCTGTCTCGGGTTTGTGTTTTGTAAAGCTGGAGGAGCGACGGATGTGGATTAAGTAAGAAGAAAGAATTGAAAGACTCCGCCGTAGTAACCGTTGTGGTGGGAAAAGTGGAAATCGGAAGGGAAACCGCGAATGGCGCGGGGTTGCTGATGGGGTGGGTTTTAGAAAACTTGTCTGTGGATTTGAGGGGAAGTGGAAAGACGGCAAATGAGGTCGAATTGCGTGCACAGGATTGCACTGTTCCCACAAGCAAG
>Ga0206975_1053_pt2 | contig 31943 bp, 39 predicted proteins | sample Alteio_BWOrgHeat_81_FD_152919 | JGI IMG/M metagenome (GOLD analysis project Ga0206975, IMG submission 152919) | Enriched cells from forest soil in Barre Woods Harvard Forest LTER site, Petersham, Massachusetts, United States -... | ecosystem: Environmental > Terrestrial > Soil > Temperate forest >... | reverse complement strand
TGCCGGCGGATATCGAGATGGATGTCGGCCCAGCGGTCTACAACACCTTCCTGCCGAAGACCTGGGTTGAGGCAACCGAGAAATACGGCCCCCAGACCCAAGTGGAAGTTCTGCCCAGCGGCCACTACGTGCTAAAGAACTACCACGGCGGGACGCCTTTCCCCGATCCGCAGGAGCCAAACAAGGGCTGGAAGATTCTGGCGAACGTGTTCTGGGCATTTCAGCCTTCGGTTTATGTGAATAGCCCAAATAATTTTGGCGCAATCTGGTCCAACGACCGCTTCGGCAACTCCAACACGACGACTATCGACGTTGTGTACCGCTGGAGCGACTTCAACACCGACCCGGGCTTCCCGGTGCAGCAGACCTACGCTCCCGGCACCTGGTACACTGAGTGGCTGATGGAAGAAACGCCTGAGCAGGCGCGTTACACCGCTTCGCTCAACCTGTTCTTCGTCGACCAGGAAAAGAACCCGTTCCCGGATACATTCGTCTTCGTGCCCGCGCTGCGCCGTTCGCTGCGTCTGGCCAGCACCGCGCGTTGTTCGCCGGTCTTCGGTTTCGACTGGAGCTATGACGACGCCAAGACCAACGGCTTCAACGGCAGCACCTCGATCTACAGCGGCGAGTTTCTCGCGGATCGCAAGATCCTGACGCTCGCGCACTTCAATCAGGATGGCGCGGTTTATCCGGCTGGCTATCTGATGCCGCTGGGCTTCCCGAAGCCTTCGTGGGGCAAGTGGGAAGCGCGCGCACATGCGGTGGACGACGTTCATCGGATTGCGAGCGAAGCGGCAGGCTACTGCTACTCGAGCCGGATCATCTACGCAGATCGCGAACACTGGAATGGCAATTGGGTCGACCTGTACGACTCGAACAAGAAACTGTGGAAGTCGATTTCCTATTACAACGACGCCGGCGACGTCCCCGGACTCGGCTCTTCGTGGGATGGCGTCGCCTCGGCCGCGATGGATTTCCAGAACTCGCACGAGACCGTGTGGTGCGGATTCGGCAATCCGTGGAAGCGCAAGCCTTATCTCGATAACAATGCACCCAAGGAATACCTGGACGGCGTCAAGTACGGTTCCCCAGGCGGCCTCATGATGATCATGCGCTAGCGCATCGACGCTATTTGCCGGGCGCGCCGCCCGCGAAGTATCTAACGACGCTGTAAGCCAAAGCGGCCGTCCCCCTCGGGGGCGGCCGCTAAAAATTGAGCTAAACTGCTTTCGATCTGGGCGGTCGAAGCTTTGGGACAGACTTTCCTATGTGCCCCTCAATAAGATCTCGGCGACCCTTCTGTACGAGAGGCTTGCGCGCAGCTTGGTCGGGGATGAACCGTAAGCGATTGTGGAAGCATTCGACCGGCGGACCGGTAATCTCGCTGGTGCGGATCGTGCCCAAGTGAGAGCCGGTCCCCTCCGTTCCGGATACCGAGGGCGTTCAGATGTTGAGCTCACCTTGCGATCGACTTGAATCGGGCCTGGGATGCGGTGTCAGGTGAGGAACCTCGCGGGGCTCTATCAACCCTTGTCAGAAGTCCGGTCGGCACCGGAAAGGATGGGAGTCGAAACCGATGCCGACCGTTTGCAAGACTACACCGTCTTGGGACGGTGCACCCGTAAGGTAATCGAAAATTAGTTCAGCACGCAAGAGATTGGATAGAACTAATATAAGTTAACTTGAATGCCCAACGCGATGCTAGGGTGACGCTAGAAATGCATTTGCGGGCGAAAGAGATCCCGCGAGCTGACGGCTGGACCGATCCTACAGTGATTTGAACCCAGTTCGGATCCAAAAAGGGCCATGCGCACTGGTGTCCAACTGGCACGTACCAACGAGAGAGGGGCTACCGCCGACCGCGGAATCTTCGAATTTCATCCTTTCGCATCACGACCAATGCGCCGGTTTCAAGGCCTTAATGCTCCTTTGGTCAATAATTTTTCGGCGACCTCAGGTCATTGTCGCGAATCCCCCTCTCCGCCGGCTTAAAAACACACGAAGGCTAGGTTTTGATTCGGGAGTATGGTCGGTGCCCGTCGGGGTCTTCATTCCCATAAACACGGGCGAGCCATTGCCCATAGCCGCGCGAATTATTCTTCATCCATTTACGATAGTGTTTGAAATCATCTGTTCCGAAGTGCCGCACACATTTGCGACCCAACCGGGATCCTCACCAGCCGACCATGCAAGTGTTAAAAGTATCCGGGATGTCGAACTGGCCGCGCGGCCAGAGACTGATACTGAATATGGTCGGCAGCCACATCATCCCGTGTAGCCGTTCTTGGGAGAGGGGAGTACCTCTCTCATCGGTGACAACAAAATCAAAGTTTTGCACCGTTCTGAGGCAAGCACTACTTCAGCCTCCCAATGCCTCGGAAGTTGGAGGCATCGTGGCCACAATCGCCTTCACTCTCGCCGGTTTTTGGCGCAGCCTCAACCCCGCCACACCGCGCAATTCTTCTGCGTTTCAAATGAACGACCTCTCGCTCGAAATCGAGCCAGTCGAAGGAACGGGATGGTGAGGATCGAATGGATGAAAACTGACGGAGTGAAATTTCTGCCGTGTAAACAATATTCCCCCTCGCCCGCGGAGGGGGACCTTTTTTAACTCGAAATGTTACAATGTAAAGCAGGATGAATTGACCCAAGCTTTTGCAGTCAAGGTTACGGCATTCCGGGAGATTTCATGAAACGCATTCGCGCTCTACATCTATTCCCTCTCTGCCTTCTCTTTCTCGCTGCGTGCCACCACGATTCCAAGCCCGTCGGGCATGAGTTCATTGGAAAGTGGGTAAACATCGAATCGCCTTCGGATTCTGTTGTGATAGCCCCGGACGGCAACAAATTCGTCATTACGGACGGCATTCACGCACTCGTTGCGACTTATGATGACGGTGCGCTCACTCCGAACAACGGAAAAGGCAAATGCTCGTACCTAAAAGTCACTGACACGATGGACTGCGGAGGGGTTACGTACAAACGCGCTTCGTGAGTCTTCTGGACGCCTAGCCTCGGTCGGTCAAGTATACGGCTTCCAGATCATAGCGTGGTCGTACACGCCACAAACCTCGTCTTCACGAATCTTGTCAAATATCGATTTAGCCGCCCAAACTGCATGACAATCCATGCATCGATAGAATTCCCTGAGTCCCCCGAGATCAGGAAGCACAGGGTAACTGTTCGCGGCTATTTGCTCCTCGATATGTTTTACGGTTGCCGCCGTGAGAATTCTGGGCTGGCTCCTCCCATGCCTTCCGCGAGCACGCCAAGGGCACTTGCTCGCGATTTGCCGCCGTTTCTGACGCGTTACCGCCATGGTAGGCAGCTTATCATACAGATCGCTTCGGTCGGAGTTTTTCCACAGTTCCGCACAGCCCCTATTCATTTCTGTGGTCGAGGAGACAATCGGATCGAAGCGTTGTCGATCGCGTAACGCCACTTACCATCCAATCTGTGCAACAGTTACGTAGTGCGCACGCGCGCCACTCTAGCTTTACCGTCGGAATCTTTTATGGTGTCGTCCCACATTCCGACATTTATGGTATAGCCCCTGCCTATTGCCCGAGAATCGGAACTTCCTTGAATCAGTGATTGCCTTCCGGAGCACCGAACATTCTCTTTGGAGTTTTGCGATCTCGACTTTACCTTTGGCAGCCTCGCCTTCCATGCGCCAAATCATGGCCGCGCGTGGCGGGAACATCGCACGCCGTGAAAGCTGCTCCGAAGGCGTCGGAATGAGCCGTGGGCACAGCCGCGGGATCAGCGAAAGCCGAAGTACAGAATGCAAGGATTAGCGCGAAGCACATAATGAGTCGTCTTTTCATTTGCCCCTCCTTGGACGAGGTTCCAAACCCTTACTCATGAATCTGGTTTGCTCACCATCACATGGTCGTTTTTCGACGGATACCTGCTCAACGTCGTTTTGATAACGCACTTGATCATTGGAACGGTGTCCATTCATCATCCAGTTCGTTGTAGACGCCGCAGACACGATCCTCCAAAGCATTTTCGAAAATCGAGCCCGCCACCCAAACCACAGAACATTCCACGCACCGATAAAATTGCTTCGCGAACCCCAAATACGGGAATGAAGGAAATCCGTGAAGAGCAACGAATTGGTTTTGCGGAATGAGTGTACCGAAGACTCACGGTGAAAAGACCAGCTCTGCTCTTACGGAGTCAAAGCGAACCTGAAGCGCCACCTGCGAACGACCCTTGCGCTTTAAACTCGGCCACCAACAGTTTACGCCTGCGAATCCAGGTGTTGGTGCGAGCCGAATCCGGAGTAAAATTGAAATTGTCAGAAAAAAGGACATGCCGATTATGGAACTTGCCAATCAGAAAGAAGCCGCTATCGCTTTCCTGCACGCAATCGACAAGCTCGACGCCGCAGCGCTGGCCAATCTCGTCTGCGACGACTTCGAGTTCGAGATGATGGGTCGCCTGCCCGGCGTTAAGCCGATTCGTGGCAAGCACAAGTTCATGGCCAGCATGCCCAAGACGCTCACCGCCATGTTTCCCAACGGCCTCAATATGAAGTTAATAACGGTGGTCGCCGAGGGTCCTCATGTCGCCATCCAGGCCGAATCCGACACCGTTGCGGGTAACGGCAAAAAGTACGCTAATCGTTACCACTTCTACTTCCTCTTCAACGGCGATCGCCTCGCCCAAGTGCGGGAATACAACGACGTCAACTTAGTTCGGGAAGTCTTTTTCAGCTGACTTGGAAGGCTCGCATTCGTTGCGCGGGGCGCTCAATCGACAAGGACGTTGCGCGAAGCAAAGCGAGCAGGTTACGAATGCGACGCCAGTTTGCACGTATGACCCATTCTTCCATGGGTCAAGGTTCCGCAAATGTCGAGAGGACTGCGGCGCGCCTCGCGACGGTTTAGTTAATTGCAACCCGGTGATTTGCGATCCTGAAACGAGGTCCTTTCTTTTTTGGAGAAAGCCAATGCGTCTGAGCAGAATTATTGAGGAAAATCCTGATGTTGGCAGCTCTCCCGCTTTGATACGACTGCGTCTATTTTGCTCGGTCTGCGGTGAGTCTCAATGGACCGTGCTCGGCGCTGTAGACGCCGACGAATTGAAGCGAGTCGACGAATTTTATTTCGTTTGTGGGAAGCACAATACGACGGTGCCGGAATGAGCGGCGTTAGGCGAAACAGTCCGTGGGGCATAAGCTCCATCGATGAGAAATAGCAATTTTGAGACGTTACGCGACGCGGATTTCAGCGAAAATACCGTGATCAAGGCTCCGTCTTCAACCTGGTGGGTTAACACCGAACGTAGGATTATTTTCGAATCTGAAGCGGTCAGAGATGCGGATAGTTTGTGGCTAACTCATTGTATAGGGGAGGACGTTCGAGAAGGCAGATGCGTCTTTTATTTTGCGCTCGGCAGTAAGCATGGCGAAGTGGTATGCGACAAGATTTTGGAGCAATTTAAATTGCTAAACCTGCAAGCGGAGATCCGGCCGATTGACCCGGCACGAGTTAATGGTAGAAAAGTTGCCTGAGGATAAAATGATAAGGCTTCGCACGCCTTGTTAATCGCGCTTCTCATCGTCTGCAGCTCGTAATTCCTGAACCGGGAGAACGTTCCGGGGGAGCCACCATTGTGGGGTGTTCGGGGGATAATCAAGACGAATGGGCAGTGGGAAAAAACCACTAAGGATTTGATGAGCGACTTTTTAAATGAAGGCGGAAAAGTAGGAAGACTAGGTTGTTGACGGGCCTACAACTGAGTGCGACGACGCCGGATTAAAGCACAGCAGATTGTTGTAATCATGTAATGAACTTGGGGGCAGCTCGCAAATCAGGGGCTGCTCTTTTTCGTGGGATGCATCGGAGCGTGGATCGTTTCTTGCTCACAGCATCAGCAGCGTCCTCTGTGACGCGATGCGATCGAAATCAAAAACAATGGAAGGAACCATGATCGCCGTTATCAACGTCTCCCTACAGTCAGCCGATTCACGGCGAATTGCCGCAACATCTTCAGATTCATGCTGCTGCGTGCGATGGTTCGGGTATTTTCCGGCTTCGAGATAGCAATTGGTAGTCGATGCGAAGGAGCGATCGATAAGCAATTTTCGATGGAAATGCCGCGATCACCGGTCTTTCCTAACAGCCGCAGAATGGGAAATGGCAAAAATTTCAGGGCGAGCACCACACCCGAAGCGTGGGTCAGTTCAAGAGCCTCGTCGTTTTTTGCGGAGCGTCCGTTGCGCCCGAATGGGATGTCACACGGCGGCGGGAATTCACGCTGGGAATGCGAGGAGGAGAGGGAGATGGGTGAAAGGTTGATTTGTGATATCTGCCGAAAAGAGGAGGGGCTGTTCGAGATCATTAAACTTGCGCCGCTCACCTCGTGCGAGCGTTTGGTGTGCGGGCATTGGTGGCACCTCACGCGTTCAAGAATAAGAAAGGGCACCACCACCAGACTTCAAGAGTGCGATTGTCCGGATTACATTCGCCGCACTCTGGTAGCATGACGGGCTGGTGGAACGCCGTCGGACCGAGATTTTTCATCCGGTTATTTCTCTGTTTTGCTTGACGCTGTTGCCCATCGGCGTTTTTACCAAACATTTTGGGTTGGAAGCGCGAATGGGCCAATTGCTAAAGCTGCAAGACGGAGGCAGAAATGATTGAAACGAGCAGGAGACCACCTGCGGTCGATTTGGGCACGACAAAATATTTACGTTCAACCGCACGATTCGATCATTTAAATCCGGCACGATGCCGCGGGTCGTCCTATTCCTTTTTCCTTCCTCAAGGTTCGTCATTAGTCACCGAAATCAGACGACTCCGTGAGAATAAATTGAAAGAAAACCAAGTACTGCGGGTTACACCAATTCCGCCGAGGGTTGACAATCTGTTACTCGTCGATATCGAGTATTCGTGCATGTCGTGCGATGGATTCGGCGTTGTCCGCACAACCGCCGTTGAGTGGATGATGGCAAAGGACACCCCAAGAACCAATTTCGTCTGTAGAAAATGTCGAATGCCAGTTACCTGATGGCGATTTCATGGGCTCGTCCGGCCCTGAAGCGAAGTCGGATGCCGAGGCGGCGTACAATTCATTTTTGTTGTAGGATGCGCGTATGAAATGCCCTTCCGCTGGGCTTTTGGTCGTCACCTGGTATCTCCTCGCGCCGCCGTTTCAGGATGGCAACCTGAATCTTGGTGCCCCCCTGCTGCAATGGGACCAATCCGCTATATTCGCCAGCCTGAGCGATTGCATTGATGATCGAAATCGTCAACTGCAGGGTGCATCCGAAGAATCGCAGCACATCACGTCGGAATATCTGGAGAATCCTGAACAGTACGTCCGAGACACCAATCAGTTTTCGGTGGTGGAGCAATCAGTTAATGGCTCGCAGTGCATTTCCAGCAACGACCCGCGCTTACAAACGCCGAAGCATGCTTCTTCAAAGGCGCATGCTCGTCGAATTCGGCACAAGAAGAAAGCCTATAAAGTGTCGGCGCAATAACGAGTTCTCGGCCCGTTTCTAAAGCATGTTGGTATCGGACAGAGTCGATCAACTATTCACCGAACTTGAGCAAACACCACTAAAACAATGATTGGTGCGGCCCGGGCCGCCCCCGGCTTCCTCTGCATGATGGATAAGAATTGTTTCTGCTAAGTTCGCGGCTTCAGAGCTCCAAGAGGCGAGCGTGGGCAAAATATAGTCTCTTGAATTGAACCAGCAGAAGGCACGTTTTCGCGTTACGAATGGTGAAACTCTCTCGCCCAGAATTTCGCCCGAATCATCATCTTGGATCGAACCCACGCTGACGAAATCGGACCTCTTTATCCGCCCGCATAGGTGCTGAACGCGGAGAAACGGCTGGGTTTCTACGCAGGACACTTCAACTGGTTCGGGGTCGATGCGACCTATTAAGCCTTGCCGGACAAACGTAACGCGAAGCTCTTGGATCGAAGGACGCCGTATACAGAACGCCTGATCACCGAGGCGTCGATCGGGCCGTTGGAATTCGAGCTGAAGACCGCGCAGACGACTCTATTTGATCTTTTCTCTCTGAGCTTCTTTTTTGCGTGAGGTCTTTAGAATCGCGCGTAGCGTCGGCAAAACATCACAGTTTCGCCAGGCATCAGGGCTTCCTCCCAGAAGGCTCGAGTTCACTTCGACCTGACAGAACCTTCGCAGAACCTTTTGCCCGGTACCGTCCGAATACGACACCTTGACGTTTCCTACGACAATTTCGCTGCCATCCGAAATCAGCTGGATTTCTTTGTCTGGCAAGAATGCACTGCTAAAGCATGACCATTCGTGGCCCTCGCCCCCAGGAATAAACACGTCGTCTCCGCCGAATTCACAAGTCTTTGAACTCAAGGCGCGATTCTTCGGGAATGAAAGCGCAGTTATCGTAATCGATGCAGATACATTTTCAGCTGTGAGTTTGCCGGCATTGTTGCAATTTAGGAGAAACGAGCCCGTCAGTGGCATCTTTGCTTCGCTACGTGAGAACGAGCTGCCAACGGCGCACGAGAGGGAAGCGGCCACAGTGCTCTGAACGATTCGTCCAGTGAGACGATTGGCTTCCCCGATTTTGCAGGATTGGTATCCGGCAAACGCGGTGTAAAAGGTTACGACGATCACGCCAACAAATTCGATGGGTTTTCGCCGCGCTTGCTCTTTCAATCGGTCGCGAAACTTGCCGTTCAAGGGGTTCCGTTCCTTGGACTATACGTCCCCAGAGTACGTGCTTGATGTACTCGTCTCGTCCATGTGCGGCCGAAGTGTGACCCGAAAAACCCAAAGTCCGTTTCTTTCGATTCGGTCTTAGCTCTCGCCTTAGATTGACGCAAATGGTCGGCCCCAAATGACGGAGGAGTCACACCCGATGCCGACCGTCCAGTTGTAGAAGTTGCGGTATCACTTTCGCTACGCCCGAAATTACGTTGCAGTTCGGAGACTCGATCCTTGGCTCTGGACATGGCTCGGCAAGCCATCTTTTAGTCGTTTCTTCCGACGGCCGATCAAAACGCGCTGCCCCAGGCCGATCGACAATGCCGGGTTGTGCCTAACGTGGCCGCTAGAGGATTGAGCGCGACCCGAGTACGGGACTCAGAATACGACGATCGGGAGTGTACTACTGTGCTTTCAAAATAGGCTCGATCACCGAAAGCAAATGGTTTGGTTCGAGAGGCTTGCGCATAACGGAGTGGGCGCCTGCGGTCTTGGCACTATTTTCAATTCCGAGCGAGGCCGAAATCACGATCACCGGAACCGTCAGCAGTCGCCGATCCTTGCTGCATTCCAGAAGAAACCCCCAGCTCGGCGTATACCATTGAAGAAGTCCGGATAGCTGACCGCCGCCGCGCCCGAGCGGCGGCGCACGACCAAAGAAAGCGCATCCCATGGGGTACCAATCTAAAGTGCTTGTTTCGATTTAGGGTTTTGACAGCCTGGCCGCGTCTGAGCAAACCCACCAATACCGATCCAGATTTAAGATCCTGTTCATGGCCGGCGGATGGAGTGGGTACGGACGGCAAACTAACCAAGCGAATCTGTCATCGGCCTTACGTATCAGATCGAGATAGAGGCGTTTTTGGCTTCCCTCCGCCGCGGCCCAAACTGCGGCAGCAGGCGTGCCAGAGTAAGAATTTCTATCTGCTCGTCGAGTTCGAATCGGAATTCAGTGCTCTGCCCACCTGCGTCGAGGGCATTTCACCGTAGAGCTTACACTCAACGTGTCATCCTGCCGTATCCGACAGTATCGATGAGCCGGCTCCACGGCGGAAGCATATTAACTCCATTTTGCCAAACTTGATTCACTCCGAGATGCCTTCGCGGTTTATCAGGATGGCGAGCTGCGCGGCTACCTTCACCGACCACAACGGACTAAAAGAACGCGGCTCATCGATGAAATCGTCCTCAGCTTAGCACCACCGCAAAGGACGCTTGGCAGTTGGCGGGACCTTGTCCAGCTGGATCTTCAAGAACCGCGCGACTTTAACCACGTCGTTACCCGGCATAGAGGTTGCTCATATGTTCTGCACAACATTCATTCGGGAGCAGTCCATGGTCACTACATTCGATGAACTGGCGCGCGAAGTTCGTGAGATAACAGTTACCGAGACAGCGCTGCGAACCTATATCGCACTCCCACGTCATCTACCTTCCATCCGGTCGAGCAAGGGACTTGAGGAGGGACAGGCATTACCTGAAATCAAGCTCCTGCCGGGGGTGAAGTACCGTTTCGATCTTGAGGGCTTCGGTAATGCCTTGAGTGCCGCACTGAAGAATGAGGTCGCAGGCTATGTAATACGCTTGCGCCATCACGGACACACCATCTATACGCTTGATTGGAACTGGGCCAAAACCCCCACCGACGGCTCTGAGGGCTGGACTCCCAATGTCAGGATGCATGTGGCGAGTTGTAGCAAGCTCGTTACCGCGATCGCGATGACCCGCTTGCTTCATCACCGGCATATCTCGCCTGACACGACGATCATTAGCTGGCTCCCTGACTACTGGGCTAAAGGACCCGGTGTCGATCAAATAAGCTTTCGCAACCTGATGACGCACACGTCAGGCTTCAACACCGGAGGCTCGGATTCCAGTTTCAACGTGATGAAAACCCAGGTGGCGAAGGGTGTCACCACGCGCGGCACGTATCACTATGAAAACATGAATTTCGGGCTTTGCCGCATTTTGCTCTCGACGATTAATGGCAACGTCGCGCCGTCCGCCGTCTTTAGTCTACCCTTTCCACCTAACTCAAATGATGTGATCTGGGATTTCATCACGATCAATGCCTACGCGAATTATGTCCGGCAGCATCTCTTCAAGCCGTCCGACGTGGTGGGACCAGGTTTCGATCATCCGGCACACGATGCTCTCGCCTATACCTTTCCTGTCAGCGGCATTGGTTGGAATTCGGGTGATCTCTCCTACATGAGCGGCGGCGCAGGTTGGCATATGTCGGCTGATGATCTGCTCAACGTCATGGGAACTTTCCGCCGCAAAAGCACAATCTTGTCCGAGGCTCATGCGCAACAGATGCTCCAGGATGGCTTCGGCATCGATCTAATCCAGCCAACGCAACTCGGCACCCTTTATAATAAGAATGGCCTATGGGAAGACGGCAGTGGTCACGTCGAGCAGAGCCTCGCTTATTTCCTGCCCGAGCACATGGAAATGGTAGTGCTCGCCAACTCGCCGATCGGGCCGACCAATCAGTTCTTCCGTGACGTGGTGACTAATATCTACACGGCGAATATCAAGCCGGTTTAGCCTGGAAAGGTACATCCTCAATAGCGACAGACTCAATCTATTAGAGATAACGAACACCAAGCAAAATGCTGACCTCGTAGGAATCTCGAAATATGATTCCGAGATTACCTTGAAAACCATCTCCGCCTGCTCGCGCAGCGCCTTACTGTGTCGCGGCCATTCCAGCGGAATCAGCCGCTGAGCGAGAGTCGCCCTCAAATCCGGATTGCTCCCACAACATGAGCGTCAATCTGATTGTTGGCGTCAGCATCGTTGAGTCACCTTATCCGTCTCTTTACCTATGGTTGCCGGTATACGGAAATGAAGAATCCTATTAATTAAATTCAATGGCCTCTGCCGCGAGCACGCAGGAAATTACTTGGATGTCGTAGTCACCAGCTTCGGTTCCGACGGAGACTTCAATCCCGTGCTCGCCATCGCCACAGCTCTCGTGCGTCGCGGTGCCACCGTGACGTTCGTGGCGAATCCTTTCTACGAACGCCGCGTCACCATCACTGGCTGCCACTTCGTACCCGCGGGTGATTTCCTCGACGTTTTCGGCGTCCTCGAAGCAAATCCGCAATATTTCACTTCGCGCGATGGCTTGATGGCGATCTGGCGCGATCTCACTGTGCCGAGCATTCGTGAGACCTTCCCGATGGTACGAGACACCGCTCGCGCGGTTGGAGCGACAATAGTCGTCTCGCATCTCGCTTCCTTCGGCGGTGCACGGGCAGCATCGGCCGCCGGCGTTCGCAGTGTCACCGTGACCACGGGACCGTCGGTTTGGCTGTCGCGCCATCACCCGACCACTAATTGGCGCGCTCCGCCTTTCCTGCAAAGCCTGCTCAGGCTCGCTATGCGTGGCGTCAGCAGTGCTTCTTTCGGCCCTAAGCTTCGCCGCTTGGCCGCCGCCATCGAGGCGCCCGTGATCGACACCATCCACGCGGCAGAACTTAATCTCGGGGTCTGGCCCGTCGAGGCATGGACATCTACAAGAGAGCGATGATGAGGGATTCGCTTGGAATCAAATCAGACGCGACTCGGTATTCAAAGAGACCTTCCGGAGTTGAGTGAGTATCGCCAACGCGACTCAGCATTAATAAGGTTCCTAATTGAACCTCCTGCATACTCCCTGCCCTCCTCCACCTCTACCACCTCCGCACGTAAAGGAGATTATGTGCTATAAATCCGGAAACCAAGGCAGGGCGGCTTTTATTCTATCCTCAAGATCCTGTGCGCAAAATCGGTGAGGGTGGCGCTGTGCGGGCGATGCCTTCTGGTTTCGAGAAATCGTCATGTATCGCCTGGCCTTCCCGCCAGCGGTGATGATCTCTCGACGGTCTCATCTGCGCTAGGTTTGCTGCTCGAATAGTGACCATCGCGCCAGCCGCTCCGAGATGCTTGGCGACGGCAGAACCTTTAGATCGACGCTGATGCCTCGACGCAACGAACTTGTTAAGCCGACGGGATGCGGGGACAACATGTCTCATGGCGGAGAGAACATGTGGTCCCCGCTCGAACCTCTTTCACATCATCGGATTTCGTTTGACAAATTTGAACGTACTCGGAGAGATAGTGCCGAATAGGCCGTTAGTTTCGTGGTTTGGACCGGCACTAAAATAGACCGTATCGGTCGTCACACCGGCGGCGCCGTTGCCATTGATCAGCTTCCACAACCCATCGATTACGAGCGGGCGTAACAAAAAGCCCTTCTGGGTCTGTAACTGACCACGTGGAAATCCGTTAGGCGTGTAGACGTTGATATGGCCGTCGCCGAAGTCGCCGATTAACACTTGATTCGCTGCTACTCCGAAGTTCGACGGCGCCATCATCATACCCCAAGGGGAGTTCAGCTGGCCGCGTGACGCGAACCGTCTCACAAACATCCCGTCCGTGGTGAAGATATCGACAAAACCATTGCCTCGCATATTGACTGGATCGTGCTTGGCATTGTCTTGCTTCGCATATGATACCCACAGATTACCGTTAATCAGCTCGATGCCAAACGGGGCAAAGCCTTTAGGCAGCTTCGGGTCGACGAACTTGCCGGGAAGCGTTGTATTCGCCGAATAGTCGAAGTCGAATACGTCGACCGCGCCAGAGTTGAAGTTAGTGGCGTACAGGTGAGAATCGCCGTCACTATCGTTCGCAATCGCCAATCCCTTGTACACGGCTCCGGAGTGAGAATTGTCCACGCGAACGATGGCCTGGGTGTTGAAGGTCATCGATGGTGTTTGCCAGCCGACAATGGTGCCATCTTCAGTATCGAAGATGAACACGTCGCTCATGAAGTCGTTTGCGGTCGGGTCGGTAACAATATTGAGATTAGAGACAAGCCCGGTCGGGGTACCGCCTGTCATGCTGGTCGGACTCGGAATGTTGACTGGCGGGGCAACCAGCGCTCCCGCGGCATCATAGAGTGTCGACAAACCGGAGTTATTGTCACTGATCCAGAATGGACTGCCACCGGGGAAAACGGTACTCGGCAGAAAGGCAACGCCCCACGCGTTTTGCAGATTCGGGTCCTGGTTCGCTGCCTGATTCGGCAGATTGGAGGTCAGATTGGTCTGGGTATAAAGGAAGGTCTGCGCCGCCAGGGCTCGGGATGCAACCGCCGTCGTGAGCAAAGCGACGGCCAGCGCGAGTGCGGCCTTTCGAATTGTTCTTACCAAAATCGTTTTCATGACAAATATCTCTCCTCCCATTAGAATTAGGTTACTTGAAAGATTGGTCCGCCTTCTCGCCCTCCAGCGCGTACATCCGACGCGTCAACCGCGCGTCGGCATGGATGGTTCCCGTCTGCGGCAACATATTTGATCCGATCGCTCGGATTTGTATTTCCATGGGAATGAATTCATTTGACGACGATTATCGTACCAACCATACCCTTGGCCTCATGCACCACGCAGGCGTACTTATATTCGCCCGGAATGGTGAAGATGTGGGTAAAGGTCTCACCGGGACGGAGAAAGCCGGAGTCGAATGGCTCGGCTCCACGCGGATTCGTGACTTCTTTGGCTTTAATGGCCAACGATGGATCGCTGGTCGCGTGATGTACCTCGTTGCCGACGTTTTCCCACTCAACGCTCTGTCCCACCTTTATCGTCGTGAGGCTCGGCTGAAACGCCGGCGGCATGTCGAGCATCTTAATCACGACGTCAGCCTGCGTTGCCGCAGCCAGCTTAGACAGAAGAGCTATGGTACAAATCCCACTGATGACCAAAACGATTAATGATCGCCTTGTAGTTCGACGATTTAATGATTTTACCATCGTATTCACAAACCTGGCTCCTTCTCGATCTCGCGATTCGACGATATGCTGCAATCGGTGATCTAACGGGCTTCTTTTAGGAACACCAAGATCGCCCGCATATCCTTGGCGGGCATATTCGAGAGGGTTCGCATATGCATGGTGATTGCATTCCACTGAGCTGGTGAAAATTGCGATCCGGGTCGCGCGTTATGACATTGAGCGCAATACACTGGCCATAGCTCCGCACCTTCGACGAACTGCTCTTTCTCTTCAGGTGTCTGTCCTTCAACCGCGAACGCTGGCCGTCCTGGTGTCGCCAGCCAGACGCTCAAGAGGACCATCACAGCCATGAGTGAAACGGTAATACGCATTGTCAGAAACCAATCGCGAACTGAGTCAGTAAAGCGCGATCGTTCGGCGTGGCCCCGATACTGTGCGAGACCGGCTGATTCCCTCCGTTGAAAGCGAGCAGCGTTCCTCCAGCCCGGGGTAGTTCCAGATCGAACTCGGTTTGCCACACGATCGACGGCTCAATCCAATAGTCTAATCCCAGGGCTACTTCACGAGCGTGTGGAGCAAAGATCGACGGCGAACCGCTAAATCCAACTTCGGGACTCGTCGAGATTTCGTCCGCTACAATCGCTCGCTGGTTGACACCGGAATATCTCACCAGGGGCTCGAGCTTGTGAATTTGGTCCTCCAGACCGAACGGAAGCTGAGGCAGTCGCAGCCCCTGTAGAAAGTAGCCGACCTGAACATACCAGCCTTGCCGATTGTCAGATGAGGAATTGCCGGGCATTTGGCGATAGGTCTGAACGTACTCGCCCCGTGTTTGAAGGTTTTCGTTCAGATACGCGTAATCGACGCCCCATGAATTGAACCAAAGCCCATTCTGCCATTTGCCATCATAGGTTGACACACCAAGCTCTAGTCGTCCCAAATCGCTTTCCAGCGGAAACGGATAGATTCGAAGTCTAGTGCCAAAGGACTTTCCGTTTGTATTTGTAGAGATGTTTGTCACATCATTAAACGCCTGGCCAACAACTGGTTGAGGTACCGACGAATCGAAGCTCGGACCATTACCGACCCATGTGGTGTAATCAAAGTCCTGGCCCAGCGCCCCCCATTGCAAACCGCCGCGAAGCTGAGCGCCGATTTCCGACGGAGGAATAATAGCGTCCGCGCCATATAAGAGGGGCGCAGTGATAAAGCGGTTCACCCAGAGTGGACTCTGCGCTTCGTACCAATCACCGAAAGGCTGGTCGAAGATCCCTGCATTAATCTGAGCGTAATCACTCAGAAACAACTGGAACATTCCGATTCCCAAATCGAAGGATGCTCCGGATCCTTCAGGGAAGGCCGCTTCGATTTCCCCTTCGAACGATATCCAGTCGTTGAGCCGATAAATGACTAAGGGCTGAACGTTCAAAGCAAAAGTATTCGTGTTGCTTCCGCGATCGTAGATAAAATCGCCCCCGACAGCGCCGTTCCAGGTGAACTGATGCGACCCCAGATAGCGCCCGAACTCGGAACCAAACTCGGACGGAGAATCGACTTTGGCGATTTGTGCTCTAACATCTTGTATCTGCTGCTCGGCTTGAGCCTTCAATTGCGTATCACTTAGCTCTAGCTGCTGATCTTTATTCACTAAGTCAGTGTCGCGAGCACTTATCGCTCTCAATTGCTGCTCCAATTGTTGAATTACCTGCTCGTCTCTGTTAACCCGCTCACGCTCGGCGGCCTCGTCACTTTTGATTTTGCTGATCTGACCCTGAATCATTTTCAAGTTGACCGGCGCCACATCCGCCGCTCCAGCTGTCAAGGTGCCAAATACAATGAGTTCAATTACCGCCAGAAATACCCTTACGATTCTGCGGACACTTGAGATCATAGAGGTACCTATCGATACGAGTTAAGAATTCATGGTCACCAGCTTCTGCCCCCATCTTCTCACTCGGAGCGAATCCGGCAGTTGGGTTTCTGATCTGATCTTGTGGCCGTGGATACGCGAAGTTACAGACTGAAATAATTAATTAATCGATTCAGACGCTAATCGACGAAATGCAAGGCGCGGGAGCGAGACGGGTTAGTTTGCAAAATGCGGGGGGGTCGTAGGGACTTGCGATTAAATGGCCCGCGGGAGCGGAGCGCGGAGGAGCTAGGTTTGTAAATAATTGCCGAACAGGCGGGGAGCGGACGTGGCCTTTGGGGGGCGCTGGTTGGGGAGATGCTGCCACGATCGTAGCTTGGGTTACGTGCTTTAAGCACCTAAGCTCGGTCCACTGAGACATTTGATTTGACGCGGACGCGTGAGAAACATGCTCATACGGCAACGTTCTAAATTGAAAGAATTCATCGCATTGACGGCTAGCCATTTTGGACGGAGCGCCTCCAGCGTGCGCCCCGTCCAGGCTTTGACCTCGGGTTCAGAACAATCCGCTGAGCGGCAAATTCCAAATCGTGCAGTTGGAAACGAAATCATCTACGTAGGCGAATTGGTTGGCAAGTCCTTTGCCCGCCACCGCTATCGCAAACGCACTGCCGGCATTGGGATCGATTGAGAACTCCCTGATGAGCGAGCCCCCGCGGGTAAGCTCGATGATTTCGCTGGTGTCGGCGTTCGGCGGAAACGTCGCAGGATCGGCGTTAGCTGTAATCAGGTTGCCGTTGGGCGCGATGATCAATCCAAGGGGTCCGTGCAAAATATTCTCATCGCTATAAATTAATTGGCCTTTCCCCAAACTGCCGGTCGCGTGCCCTGCGCCATTCAATGCATAGATCGCATCGTCACCTTCAGCAGCAACATAGAGGATATCCCGATGGCTGTCGTAAGCTAGCCCGGCCGGGCCAACCACGACCCCCGCAGCATCGGCATGAGAGGCATAGCCACCGGCTATCGTGGTGGCCTTCAATACGGTGATCGAGCCAGGCGACAAGGCGACATCTAGCCGCGTAATAGTGCCGTCAAAACTACCCGAGGGGTTAAAGATATTTGAAATGAATAGTTGCGCGGTTGTCCCGCGATCATTGAGTGCCATCCCCCACGGTCCGTCGACTAACGCCGAGCTGCCCAATTGCGTCAACACCTTGCCGTTAGCGTCGAAGACATACAGCGGACCCGGTTCGGGCGTACCGCCTGAGGTCGGAAGGGAGCCCCCAAAGATGAGGCCCGCGCGTGCTATTGTAAGTGCATTGGTAAACCCAATTGGTGAACTTCCCTGAAAAAAAAGGGCCGTATTGCCGCCGGTCGGGTTGATTGAAACAATCGTGGTCCCAAGTCCTTGAGTGGTAGTGTTGTTGAAGTTGGAGACCAGAATTTGCCCGGGTTTCAGCGCACCTGATGACGGAAAACCGAAGGGCACGAACGCCAGCCCATATGGGTTGACGTCGCCATTCCCAGGAATTGTGGAAACTTGCAGCGGCAGGAATGGATTAAAAAAGCTTCCAGCGAATACCCTTTGCGGAAATGCGACGCGCCCTGCTGCAAGTGTTATCAGCGCCACGCCAATGCTCAACTTGAACACCGTTTTCATCGTTCTTCCTCCCGGTTAAATAGATTGTTTTAGGACCTTCGCATTCACTTCGCTTGAGACGAGCGAGCCCTAATATTTCCTCGGCTAACAATCCCCATATGGCTTCTTGAGCGAAAGTGACCGAAAGTTACAAAACAAAAATGTGCGACCAAGAAAAATCAGTTCTCAGTACGTTTATCGTAGAAGAGGTGGTGGCTGGCGGCGCTTCTCAGCCTATCGACTTCGCTTGGCCGTCGCGCCAGCTTTGCATGTTAACTGGCGGGCGCTTCCAAGTATGGTCAGCTGTTGCCGCGAATGAGATTGAAATTGTATTGAAATTGCAGAAGCAGGATACTTTTGCCCTTGAACACTCCGCCGGCATACGAGCTGTATTTGTCGTTGCTCAGGATGCCGATGTATTGGAGCATGAGCGAATACTTGCTGGTCCACGGCGGCGTGACTACCACGTTGGGAAATAGCTCCCAGGTCTCGCCGTCCGGGTTGTAAATCGAGGTGAATGTCGGAACCACTGCGCCCCACCACCAACTCGTGCTGGCGTTGAAGAGCAGGTTTTCCTCATTGTGCCGCCAGCGTTCGGCGTACCCGCCATAGACGAAATCCTTGTTCGGACTGAGAATCGTGTAGTTGTTCCATTCGAGATTGGCGGTGAGGCCGCCGGTTGAACTGAGCCACTGCGTCTGAAAATCGTCGAGGTCTAGTGCCATCAGCGTATTGAGCGTACTCGAATAGGCCACCGCAGAGGGACGCGCCGGATTGACGGTATTGAAAGGCGTCCGATCCTGCCAGACGAATTCGCTGCGCAATACCAGGGGCACAGAAGACCACCTCTCGCCGCTAAGGTAGATCGGCCGGTTGAGGGTAGCGCCGAGGTCGTTCAGTTCAGGATATTGATACTGAAGATTTTGTCTTGCCGGGGGGCGCCCGATGACGAAATCGGTCGGATTCAGCTGATGAGCGTGCCAGTAGAGCGCAGTGATTTCCGCACCTTGAACCAAAGTGTGAAGGCGGACTCCTTCGGTCGAATTGGCCCAGGTATCCGAGGGCAGCCGATAGGTCTGGAACGGACTGCCAAAATGCAGTATTTGCGGAAAGGCCGCCTGCTGGCCGGCTGGGGTTTGATCGGCTGTCGTAAACGGGTACGGATACGGATCGAATCGGCCCCCGCTAGGCGCCAGCAGATTGACCGAGCCGGCGACACTATCGAGCCCCTGATATCGTTGGTCAGCATAGCTGACTCCGTCGTAGAGCGGCTGCCACGCCGGAGCCCAAATGCCCTCTGCAAAGTTGGCGTTGAACGGTCCTACCGTCGGAATGCTCAATAGCGGATGAAGCATCCAGATCGGCAAACGGGACTGTTCGAGATTGGCGAAACCGAAATTCCAGCTCAAATCCTGCGGGTTGATCACATCGCCGACGCGAAAAGCAATCGACTCTCCCCAGGTTACGATCTGACGGCCCGCGAACCAGGTCAGCGCACCCTGCGTCGATTTCCAAAAGGCATCGCGGACGCCATACCGGTTGTATATTTCCGACTGGCTTTTGTCATAGACGAGATTCGGCCCTGCTATATTGCGCGCTTCCCACGGATAGGGTGGCTCGTAAACCAGCCAGAAGCGTACAAAAAACTGATTGTTGGCATCGAGTAAATAATTGGAGTCGAGTTGCAATAGTTCGCGCTCAACGGACAGCGAATTGGCGCCGTGATGCTCCCCAGCCGCGCGGCCGAAATGTGTCAATGCGCCAGAATTGGCCCACATTCCTGAAGTGTTCTGCAGAAATCCGCTTAGCGAGAGCCCGCTAAGCCATGCGCCTGAACTACGCAAATCGATGAGCGGCTCGCTGCTGCCGGTGAAAATGTCGCGGGCGAAGCGCCCGCACGCCGAGCTCGCGTCATCAGGCATTTGGCCGTAGCTCTGGGAGCTGGGGATGCCGAGGACTGCGGCGATCATCAGGACCGGGAGGAATTTTATTAATCGCACTAAATCCGGAGTCTCATCGCTGCCCCATGATCTCGTCGATCCGGGTGGACAGCCTTTTACTGAACGATTTTCAGTAGCGCCTCTGGACTCGCATAGCGGCGAATATCTAGGTATCCCTCGCCGGCACAATCCGAATTGATGCACGGCTTCAGACCCGGCGATACGGTCACGTGCCTGTTGGTGAAATTGACCAGAAATCCCACGTTTGGCCCAGAGAGAAGCTCGACCACATCGCCGCCACTGCCGGGAATCGTGGCCGGATATAGGAAGACGATCTGCGATTTAAATAGGTCGCCGGCCGGATTATACAAATCAAGTTCGCCGGCGCCGAAGTAATTCTCCTTGTCCACGTACATCACCCGTCGCGAGTAACAATAACCCTTTGCTGCGATGGGAAGCCGTTCGAGGGCAATCACGTAGCTGTCCCGCAGTTCCCATTTGCCCATCGCAGGCTTGGGAAACGGCACGAAACCGAGCCTACCTGGATAATAGTATTGGGTGTCGAGCTGCGCGGGTCCGCCAGGAGAGTCGAAAGCAGCTGGATTGGCATGTTCGAGCGCCAGAATCTTTTTTTCCCCCAGATAGTCGATCCGGAATAATTGCGGCAGGCCCGGCGGCCCGTCACTCTCATCATCAATCAGATAGTCGCTGCCGAAAACTGGTGCACAGCGCGCGGCCTGCGACAGCCGCAAGGACCTCCTCAACGTAGGTACGTACTCGTAAAGTTCGTCGAGTTTAGTGGGGTCAGCGGGCGTCAAGTCGAGAATAGTTGAGTATTTGCCCTGCTCGGGAGCGATTTGCTGAGAATACCTGACGAAGTAAAAGCCACCGGAATCCGGAACTGTTTGCGGATAGCCACGGTCGCTCAAAAACGCCAATTGCGACAGAACGCTTTTGACCTCGGAGGCCTGCGTCATGTTGCCGAAACTGTCGAGGCTGTATGTGAAAGTCGGAGCCCATTGGACGCGCGGCTGATAGCGGTAGTAGGAATCCCAAAAGATCCGTTGGCCAGTGAGCTTCGGATCGCCTTCGATCGGGTGCGGAAATGGCAATCCCGCCACGTAACCAGATGGCACATAGCCGCCGCCCGGAGTCTCGGCGAGCTTCACCTGGCTAGAATAGCGGGTTGTATCGTCGAGGAATTCTTTCGGCAGCGGGATCGATATGGTGAGCCCCACTTCGATCTGAAGACCCGGCGGCATGTGCCAGAAATGACTGCCTTCGAATAATGCAATGAGCCCCTCCGACATAAACGCGCGATATTGTTTCCAATTCTGCTCGGTGATGACCGTACCGGGGAATATCCCGGGCGCAGGGGGCGCCTGGGTCGCTTGGGCTGTCGCTGTGAACACGCAGACAATAGCGGTCACCAGGAGCGCGGCACCGGTAGCAATTGAGTTTTGCATGTCGCCCGTTTCGAGAGCATTGGATTGGTCGTCGCGAAGGATTATACGTGATTGTGCGACCTTCTGAAAAAGGAACACAGAGCAATAAGTCGTTCGACTGCTGCCAAACTGTCCCCGCCTTTGCCTCGGCACCTGCCCTTCTGAAGCGCGACTTTCGAAATGATTCTGTAACTTCGCCGGCCTTGAGCTCAATTAACTAAGTGGTGACGCGAGACGAAGCGGAGAAAAGCGCAAGCCGGGCGCTGCTCATGGAACGCACTCAAAGTGGAGACAAAGAAGCGTTTCAGGTTCTTTTCAGCGATATCGGTCCTTTAATCACCCGGTTTGTGCGGCGGCGAGTACTGGATCAGGCAGACGTCGATGACGTCTGCCAGGAAGTGCTGTTCGCAATTTTCAAGTCCCGACATACTTATCAGCCGGCGCGACCGTTTGAACCATGGCTGTTTGCAATCATCCGCAATGTCCTCTCCGGATATCTTCAGCGCCACCGGCAGCGGATCACGTGGCACGAGCCTATGAGTGAGGTTCCAGAAATCTTCGTCGAGGACCAGTCGAGTTTGGGGATCGAATTACACGACGGCTTAAGCCAGCTTTCGACGAACCAATTGGAGGCACTGAAATTGACCAATTTGTCTGGTTTTTCCATCGCCGAATCGGCCATACATGCGCGGACCTCCACCGGCGCGATGAAGGTGCGCGTACACCGGGCCTATGAATCATTGAAGAAGTCGATCTTGCGTTAGGGAGATGCCGGAGCAGAGCGAAATTGATTACGGGGTGCTGATCGATCGTTTGATCGAGGATTTCGGACCGGTGAAACGCCTATGGCCGGTAAGTATCAGGCTGGTGGTTTGGATCCTCATCGAAGCGACGATTCTGGGTGTAGCCACGTTGTTCAAAGGCTCCGCGGATGCTGCAGGCGTCTTTTATTTCCGCAACTACGGCTTAGACGCCGGCGCGTTTCTTCTTGCGAGCATCGCTGCATCATCGATCGCGCTAAGAAATTCAATCCCCGGACGCGAGACGAATGCTTCCGAGTTAATCTTGCTGGTAGTGGGGATTATTGCCGCGGCAGCAATAGTTCAATTCGAGCCGCTGCCCGGCACTCTCCTGTCATCGGACGCTTTCCGCTCGGCTCTAGGCCATCAGCTGGCCTTTGCGGCGTTGCCGTGGGTCGCGTTGTTTTGGGCCGCGCGGCGCGCAATGCCTCTGCGGCCACGGCTGACCGGAGGAATTATCGGCGTCGCCGCATCGTCGTTTGCAATCGCCGCCGGCCTCGTTTGCGGTCCGATCTATTCGATCACCTGGGAGCTGCTGGCGGGAGCGATCGTTACCGCCCTATCGGCCGCCGCGGGTGCTGTTTGGCTGAATCGCGAACGGCTATGGTGCAAAGAGAGCGCTCTTTCGGCTGCTAGCCCCGCTGAAACAGGGTGGTTCGGGACACGTGTTGTTTTTCCAGTGGCGGCCGCGCTCGCGGTAGGGCTGTTGCTCCTGGTTCTGAGAGCAGGGAGCGGCGTCAGCCAACCGGTACCAGACTTTGACCTCGCGATCGCGAATTACCAGCAGTCGCTGACCAATTTCCGTCCGAACGTGCCGTCGAGCACAATCGGGACAGTCCTGACCGCGTATATCGAGGACGGAATGCCATCATATATGTGGGACTTCGGCCCGCTAGGATTCAAGCTGGTGGGCGGCCGTTTTGAGCATTTGCCGGATGGCACGCCAGTTACCTACACCTGGTTCCGCGACACGCGGACGGGTGTGATGTGCATGTTCAAGCAGGTCAGCGGCTTTCAAGCACCGCCCGTGATCCATATCGAGCGGGATCATCTCCTCTTTTATCGCTACCGCGGTTACAGCGTGTGTCTGTCTAATGTCGGTGGTTATGGCGATTTCGTTAGCGTAATTGTCTCTCCGATGCCCATGAAGTCGTTTATGCGGATGGTGCTCAGCACTCTTTCAATAGAGCAGCGTTAGATCCTGACAGTATGTGCTGCCGCCTCGATGCGTTAGGTTCAAAAGCCTACCTGTTGCAGGTCAGACCAGCGTTGATTTCGACTAGAGGGGTTTCCTGCATTGATTTCCGAACCTTATACTAGCGATCAATCATTGCCGACGCTCCCGACACGCGTGCTCCAGACGCATTGGCGGTTTCAAGCGCCGCGAGACTTGGTCAAACGGGCAGTGGGCAAGACCGCCGAGTCTATGATGTCCGCCAGCACCCGACCCGGACCCACCGAGGGCAACTGGCAGCTCATCCTCGGCCAGGCCACAGTGGCCATTCGCCATAGCCTCCGCCAGAGTATAGGCAATCCCTGCCCTCGCCCGGACCATCGCTGTCCGCGAGACCGCGATTCCTCTCCTTCCCTTTCTGCCCGCTTCGCTCTTACGACAGGGCGCATCGGTTCCTAAGAACCGAATATTCCTCTGCCAACCCTTCTCTTCACAGAAAGCTGTTAGAACGAGACGGAAGAACCTTGATGCGGAGCTTTGCTCCGCCCACCAACAAGGCGGGCGAGTAGCCATGCGATTCCGCCGTGACGGAAAGAAGCGACAGGTTAAGGACCGGTGCGGTGGAATTGAGAAAAGCGTCCCCAACGTTGGACCGCGGCCGCAGATTGGTTCCAACCGATCTGAAAAAACGAAGAGGCTTGACACTCATGCCGCAGGCATTGTACTTAACCCATAGGTTATTTAACTGAATGGTTCAGCAACACACATCCTCCGACCAACTCAACGCGACTTTCTCGGCGCTCGCCGATCCCACCCGCCGCGCGATTCTAGCGCGGCTCGCTTCGGGCGAGACGTCGGTATCGGTGCTGGCGGGGCCGTTTGAGATGAGCATGCCTGCCATCTCCAAGCATCTGAAGGTGCTCCAGCGTGCCGGGTTGATCGAACGTGGACGCCGGGCGCAGTGGCGTCCATGCCGTCTAGCCGCCACTCCGCTCAGGGACGCGTCAAACTGGCTCGACCACTATCGCCAGTTTTGGGACGAGAGTTTCGATCGCCTCGAGGATTATCTGCGTCATCTGCAGAAGCACGAATCGCAGCAGAAGGGAAAGAAAAATGGCCGCAGGAAGTAGCAGCACCGGCGAGTCCGTCGATCGCGAACTCGTCATCACCCGCGTTTTCGACGCGCCGCGCGACCTTGTTTGGAAGGCGTTCACCGAGCCCGATCGTCTGACCCATTGGTGGGGACCGAAAGGCTTCACCACACACGTTCTCAAACTGGAACTACGCCCCGGTGGCGTATTTTTCTATAGCCAGAAAACGCCGGACGGCCGCGAAATGTTCGGCAAATGGGTCTACCGCGAGATAATCGCGCCCGAACGGCTCGTCATCGTTTCTTCATTCACGGACGAGAGGGGAAATCCTGTCCGGCACCCACTGAGCCCCAATTGGCCGCTAGAGATGCTGGGTACTTCGACATTCACCGAGAACCAGGAACGCACGACGCTCACAATTCGAACCAAGCCCATAAACGCGAGCGAGTCCGAGCGCAAGACTTTCTATGACGGCGAATCATCGATGGAACAGGGCTTCGCCGGAACTTTCGACCGGCTCGACGAATACCTGGCGACGCTCTGAGACGGAATCGTCCACTGGCAAACGGAGGAGGGAGTAAACCGATGCAACTCAATCCGTATCTGAATTTCAATGGAAATTGCGCCGCGGCGTTCAAGTTCTATGAAAAGAATCTCGGCGGTAAAATCGAGATGACGATGACGTTTGCCGAGTCGCCAATGGCGGAGGAGGTGCTAGCGACGCATCGCGTCCAGATCATGCATGCGCGCATGACGATCGACAACCAGGTATCGATGGGCTCCGACGCACCGGCCGATCGTTTCGAGCCGATGAAGGGTTTCTCGGTCTCTCTGCAGGTCAATACTGCCGCGAAGGCGGAAAAGATCTTCAAAGCTCTGGCGGAGAAAGGATCCGTCTCGATGCCAATACAGAAGACCTTTTGGGCCGAACGCTTCGGCGCGCTGCTCGATCAATTCGGCACACCCTGGATGGTTAACTACGAGGGAGAAGGGCAGTGAGTTCAGCATGGCCGATATCTGGTTCCTTGGCTGCCGATACCTCCCGCCGCGAGATCCTCGTCACCCGCGTTTTCGACGCGCCACGCGAGCTCGTCATCAAGGCGTGGACGGATCCGAAACATCTTGCGCATTGGTGGGGACCAAACGGCTTTTCGATCACTACCTCCGAGATGGACTTTAAGCCGGGCGGAGTTTGGCGATTCGTGATGGATGGCCCCGACGGCCGTGATTATCAAAATGAGCAGGTCTATGTCGAAATCGCCGAACCCGAGCGACTGGTTTACAGGCATGCATCAGACCCTCAGTTTCTAATGACGGTGACGTTTGCGGAGGACGCCGGCAGGACGAAGCTCACTGCGCGGATGGTGTTCGAATCAGCAGGGCTGCGCGACAAGACGGTCAAAGCGTTCGGCGCGGTTGATGGTCTGAGGCAGACGCTCGGACGCCTTGGCGAATACGTGACGCAGATGAAGGGGAGTTCCGCGATGACACTCAAGGCTGAAGTTACGCTAGGCGATCGCGAACTCACTATCAGTCGCGTTTTCGACGCGTCCCGCCCACGCGTATTCAACGCATGGAGCGAGCCCGAGCATCTGAAGCGATGGTTCGCGCCCAACAACTTCACTATCCCGGTCTGCGAGATGGACTTTCGCGACGGCGGCAAATTTCGCTTTTGTATGCACGGCCTCGCCAACGACCATTGGGTGAACGGCGTCTATCGCGAGATCGTCAGGCCGGAGCGGATCGTCTGGACCGGTACCATGGAACATGACGACAACACTATTCTCACGATGGTGACGTTTGGGGACCTCGGCAGCACTACTCGGCTGACGGTGCATCAGACTTACTCGATTGAAACCGACTCGACCCACGGTGCTCGACAAGGATGGACCGAAACACTCGAGCATCTCGGCGAATTCCTTGCGGCATTCGGAGAGCAGAAACCTAATCCCTGACCCCTCCCATAGCGAGAAGGGGACCGGAGAGCGAAGGAGAAGAATCATGGGAGCAGCAGCTAATTTGATTACTGAGCCCGCGGATCGCGTGCTGAAAATCGAGCGCGTCTTCGATGCGCCGCGCAGTCTCGTTTTCAAAGCCTGGACGGAGTCTGAACATATAGCGCGCTGGTGGGGCCCAAAAGGTTTCACCAGCACGGTGCTGAAAAACGAACTGCATCCGGGCGGCGCCTATCGAATTCACATGCGCGGCCCTGACAAGGACGATCATTGGACGCAGGGCATATACCGCGAGGTGGTACCGCCGGAGCGACTGGTGATGGTCGGGAGCTGGGCGGATGCGCAAGGCAATCCGACGCGTCCCGAGACCACGCTTACGTTGCTGTTTGAGGATCTCGGCGGCAAGACCAAGCTTACCTTGCACAACGCGATCTTCGAATCCGTCACCGCGCGCGACATGCATAAGAGCGGATGGAGCAGCGGCTTCGATAGCCTCGCGGAATATCTGGCGACCGTCAGGTAGAGGTGCCGTATTTGTCGGTTTGCGGATCGGTCGAACGACTTTATAGCGGTAGAGACAATTTCCTTGAATCGAACCCGCGAGGACAGATTAATTCTGGTTACCAAGCATCATTTGGGCATTGGCTTTGAGCTCTGGAACGCTCAGCAGACCTGGTTCTGGTATGTAGACAATACAAATCGCAGCGCAGCGATTGGCGCAGCCAGCAGCGAGTCCGAAGCGATTGCCGAGGCGCATTCGTCAATCGAGGAGCTCTCCAATTCGAGGGCGCAGCCCGGCTGGGAATGCGCGCTCGGAAAACTCTCGCGATATCTCGCTTTGGTCTGCGACACCAACGTTTAAAGCTCGAACTAAAGGAACGGGAGGTCGAATCGTGAATCATAATGCTATAGTTTCTCGCGAAGAATGGCTTGATGCTCGCAGGCTGCTGCTTGCCCGGGAAAAAGAATTTACCAGGGCTCGTGACGAACTGAGCCGACAACGTCGCGAGCAGCCGTGGGTTGAGATCGACAAGCCCTATGAATTTGAGAGCCCCACCGGAAAGGTGACGCTCGCCCAACTATTCAGCGGCCGCAGCCAGCTCTTCGTCAAGCACTTCATGATGGGGCCACGAGCGGTGCACCAATGCGTCGGCTGCTCGCTCGAGGTCGATCATGTCGAAGGTCTACTTGAACATCTCGAAAATCATGACGTGACCTATGCGGCCGTGGCGCGTGCGCCTATCGAGGAGATTGAGGTCGTGCGCAAACGCATGGGCTGGCGCTTCCCTTGGGTTTCTTCCTATCACAGCGACTTCAACTATGACTTCAACGTTTCATTCACTGCCGAGCAGGTTGCTACCGGCCAAGCCCTCTACAATTTCGAGCGAGCGCCGGAATGGGCTGCCGGACTCCAAGATCTTTCCGGCGACAGCGTCTTCTACAAGGATGATTCAGGAAAGATCTTCCACACGTACTCGACTTACGGACGCGGCGGCGAACAGTTTCTCGGCATCTACGGGTTTTTTGATGTAATGCCGAAGGGACGGAATGAGACCGGGCCGTACCATTCTCTCACCGATTGGGCTCGACCTAGGAACATGTACGCCGGCAGCGGAATCGTCGAGGGAAATGGCCGATATCATGCGTCTGCTTGCGCGTGTTCCATTCATAAATGAGTTCGAATTATTTGAAACTCAGATCTGGCAAGGTCCACATCGTTGATTGATGGAGAAAACTTATGATCACCGTCACTGGCTACAATTGGGTGCCTGATTTTGCCCGAGGCCTCGTGCGCGATTTGCGCGTGCGCTGGGCGCTCGAAGAGGCTGGACTCAAGTACCAAGTCAAACTCATAACGCAAGACGAAAAGCTGACCCCCGGTTACCGTGCCCTGCAACCCTTTTCTCAAGTGCCAGTCTATCAGGATGACGATGTGGCGCTGTTCGAATCGGGCGCGATCGTGCTGCACGTAAGCCGCAGTAGCGCTGCGCTTTTGCCAACGGATCGAGTCGGTCAGTCGCGCGCGACGGCCTGGGTGTTCGCCGCGCTAAATTCTGTCGAGCCGTTCATCATGGGCCTCATCGATGTGGATCTTTTCAGCCGGGAGGAGCCTTGGGCGAAGCAAAGCCGGTCTCACTGGGAAGCCAAGGTCAAGAAGCGCCTTTCCGATCTGGCGGAACGTCTGGCCGGGCGCGATTGGCTGGAAGATCGTTTTACGGTCGGTGACCTGATGATGGTAACAGTATTGCGCATCCTGCGGCACACGGATCTGGTGACCTCCGAGCCTATCCTGGGGCCGTATCTGGCGCGCTGCGAGGCGCGGCCGGCCTTTCAAAAAGCGCTCGCGGACCAGCTGGCCTCGTTCAAAGCGGCCGACACGCTCTCCGCGGCATCATGATGCAAATAAGAGACGATTTCACCTTCGCCATGAAATGGACAGGCGGAGCCAAGGGAGACATTCCATGAGTGCTCTCGGAGCGCACACGGACGAAATCCGCACATTTCCGACCGCGTCGCTGTGCGAGGTCCGTGCAAGGTGCTGACTCATCGCGACATCGCATCTCGGCTATATGGAATCACGCTAACCAAAAGCATCCTCGCCTTCGTTTTAACGGTGAGCATGAACCCTAACTTCCGGTCTACGCTCTCATCTCTCATAAAGAAGCGAGCAATTAAGAAGTATTGAATGCAGGCTGGGAACCTCCGCGGCGGACTATGAAGACAGCGATGACCCTGAGCCGAACTTTTTACCTGGTCAGGGTGATCCTGCGAACATCCAAATAAGAGGAAATCGCTGTGGCCTGGCCTTCTTGATCCGCCAGGGCCACATACCCATCAGGTCGCACGAGATAAATGGCGTTGCGCTTGATACCGGTTCGACCCATCTCCGAACGCCAAGGAAACACGTACAGCGACAATTTTCGACTATCGCAGAGCGGTTGAAGCTCCGCCGCCGGATCACCGTACACATGCACCTGCCAATCCAACGAAGTCAGCGATCTATAGTTATCCGCAGCGTCGTTGTTCACGTGGAGTCTTACCCATGGCAGACGATCACCGCCATATACCGATCCCGCGTGCCCCACGCTCAGGCTGCTCCCCCGGTAGTTCACCGCCGTCTGTGAAATAGTGCGAAATAAAAGCCGTCGAACTGGCGGGAGTTTGAAAAGGAGCGGGATCAAGCGCGGCATAATATTCATCCGCAATCTTCTCGCAATAACATCGCTGCTCGTCACGCCGGTGAAGGCGCGATCCGTGGTTGCTACCAAGCGTCGAGCAAATGCGATTCGTTCCGGTTCATAACTATCGAGGAGCGAGGCGTTCGCACGCCCATGCAGTACCTCGGCCAGCTTCCAGGCTAGATTCACCGCATCTCCGATACCGGTGTTCATCCCTTGCCCTCCCACCGGGCTATGAATGTGCGCGGCGTCACCGAGCAGAAACGCGCGACCTTTGACGAAGTGGTCGGCAACTCGATGGTGCACATGATAGGTCGAAAACCAGTTCACGCGCTCGACGTTGATCCGCATCCGTTCAACTACGCGCCTGCTCACATCGTTCCAGGCGAGGTTCTGATGTCGATGTTCCGGGTCCGCACTTACGGTACCGATCAGACGCGCACGACCCTGACCCTTCAATGGAAAGACAGCTAAAAAATCGGTCGGATCGAAATCGACGTGGATCTCTCCGTTCAATACAGGGCCGGTCGCTTCCACGTCTGCGACATAAAAAAGATGGTTATATGAGCCTCCGGGAAATCCGATCTTCAGGGTCTCGCGCACCGCAGAATGGGCGCCATCGCATCCCGCTATGTAGGCGGCCTCGCAGATCTCTTCCGATCCATCCGGGCGCTTTAAGCGCGCCTTGACATGCGTCGCCGAATCCTCGAAACCCACGAGCTCCGTCCTGCGTTCGACCTCAACGCCCAAAGTGGACAGACGCTCGACCAATAAACGCTCGTGCTCATCTTGCGGAAAGATCACGGGTTGAGAAAATTGGCTAATTCCCGCGCCCATGTCACCGAAGTCGAAATGGGCTATGTGCTTGCCGGCGACCCATAGATTTCCGGAGAACACTCTCCGTCCACCTTCAACCACCGCGTCGGCTAGGCCAATCTGGCGGTACAGCTCGAGCGTTCGTGCCTGCACGGCGAGGGCCCGGGATGTCGTTCCCGGTTCTGCCGTCTTGTCGACGATCTTCACTCGGACGCCCCGCCGCGTTAGCCATAGCGCCAACACCAGGCCGGTTGGCCCTGCGCCGACGATGAGAACATCCATCTCGTGAATTGGCGATGCATTCACTTCGAATCTCATCCCCCGCATTCATCTCAGGAGTGTAAGCAGCTCGTGAAATAGATGAGTCTGACGGGGCCGTCGCGCCTCACCGTACTCTCAGCTCCTCAACGAGGATACGCATCGCACAACGGAAAAAATAAAAGGGAATCTGATGGCGATGCTAATCGTTGATGAACCACCCTCGCGTCGCATGACGATCCATCCGCTGAAGGAAGTTGATGACTTCATTTTCGGTCAGATGGTGCGTGAAAATAGAGCTTATGATGGAGTCGGCGCGTCGGTCCGGTCCAGCGAGAAAATATTAGAGGTTTCATACCTGATGGGCGCGTCGCGTGGAGTTAAATTTTTCGGCGATTTTTGTGACCAGGGGTTGAGGTCAATGCCAGTCATCTCGACCTTGCGTCCGCACGGCTTAGCCCATTTCGATATTTACGGAGCATATCGCCGCCAGCGTCCGCTGCAAAAGAGTTCTTTGACGCGCTGCTCGGTCATAGATGCATGCCGGGCCATTCCAGCGAACTACGAGATGCCACTGGGGGGGAAGTGGGCAAGTTTCACGCGCGCAGCAGCGAAACTAGGTATGTCGTCCACGGCGTTGAGTCACAGCATGCATGGACTGGAAGGAACGACTGGGCTTCGACTTTTGAACCTGACCGCTCGAAGAGTACGCCGACTTCTCGCGAATGCTTGCTCCGCAACACGGAGTCCCGATTGACGAGATCGACGTGGAGTTGGCGACGATTGGCGGCTGCGCGAAAAACCGACCGGTCAATTAGAATCATGGCCGATGAGCACTCGAGATTGTCTCCACGCATATCGAGATTAAAACCTCGAAAAACCTTGGGAGTGTCCCGCGCAGTCCGGAGGAGGATAGGCGAGCGCGACGGGCAGCGGGGCTCAGGGTTTAAGATAATCGGGAGACATAAAAAGTAGACGCCCGGCCGAGAGCTTGGACACGACCGGACGTCCAGTGCGTCATCCACGCAAAGTGGTGGCCTGGCGTGGCGCGCACCTGCCAAGCCTCGCGCTCCACATATTGACTGTCAAGCGGGCCTCCGCGAGCCACGGTTAGTGATCAGGCCCAGCAACTGCGCGGCCTTATCGTGCGGGCTTCACAACCGCCGGCGACTCAACTGGCCGCTCGGCCTCACGTTCTTTGATCCACTGTTCGATTGAATCCTGATTAAACCGCCAGTCCGCGCCGACTTTGAAAGCTGGAATCGAGCGATT
>Ga0206975_1059_pt1 | contig 32068 bp, 25 predicted proteins | sample Alteio_BWOrgHeat_81_FD_152919 | JGI IMG/M metagenome (GOLD analysis project Ga0206975, IMG submission 152919) | Enriched cells from forest soil in Barre Woods Harvard Forest LTER site, Petersham, Massachusetts, United States -... | ecosystem: Environmental > Terrestrial > Soil > Temperate forest >... | reverse complement strand
CTGAGATGGATCGCGTCTTCTCCATTCAGAACCAGCTTCAGCACATGGCCCGTTTCGAGTGGACACTTAGTGCTGCGCTCGAGTCTGCTGGCCTCGCCAGCGCCGGGTCGGCCAATGCGATAGAGCCCTGCCTCGACGCTTCCTTCGTCGAGCTTCCGTCATTGTTTGCGCAGGCGCGAGACTCAGGCAATCTTGCGATTCCCTTTCTGCGTCAGTTAACAGCGGCCGTACAAACACGCAGTGAAGAAGCAGCGCGTACCCTGCATCTCGGAGCAACGAGTCAGGACGTGCTCGACACTGCCTTGGTATTGCAAACTCGCGAGGCCCTCACTCTCCTCCTCGCATCCATAGACGAACTGGATCCAATCCTCGCAGCAAGCGCACGCGAGCATGCCGATACAGTGCTCCCCGGACGCACATGGCTGCAAAATGGCCCTCCTACTACGCTCGGCCTGAAAATCGCAGGATGGCTCGCGGCCCTCCGCCGTCATCGGCAGCGCATCGAGAGTGCTCAAGCCCGAGCCGAAATCCTGCAGTTCGGCGGCGCGGTCGGCACACTCGCCGCACTTGGTGATAAAGGCATCGCCGTGTCATCAGCTCTCGCAGCAAAGCTCAATCTGCATGAGCCAGATATCCCGTGGCACACTCATCGCGACAATCTCGTTGAAGTAGCAACCACGCTGGCAATGCTCGTGGGCACACTTGGCAAAATCGCGCGCGATATCTCCCTTCTCATGCAGACCGAAGTAGCAGAGGTGTTCGAACCCTCCGCTGAGGGACGTGGCGGCTCATCAACAATGCCCCACAAACGTAACCCTGTCGCCTCTGCCTTCATTCTCGCTGCAGCCACACGCATGCCTGGATTGGTCGCGACTCTACTGTCTGCGATGCCACACGAACACGAACGTGGTCTTGGCAACTGGCAGGCAGAGTGGGAAACCTATCCTGAAATCTTCTGTCTCACCTCAGTCGCTCTTGATCGCACCCTCGAAATTGCACGCGGAATGGAAGTCCACCCCGAAAAAATGGCCGCGAACCTCGAAGCCACGCATGGCATCGCTATGTCAGAAGCGATTAGCGCCGCGCTCGCTATCCACATCGGCCGAGCTCACGCGCATGACCTCGTTCACCGCGCAACGCAACGAGTCCATGCAGAAGATCGACCATTACGCGAGATCCTGTTCACCACCCCTGAAATTCGCGAACACCTAAGCGAGTCTGAAATCACTCGTTTGCTCGATCCGCGTAACTACCTCGGAAGTACGCGCAGCTTTATTGATCGCGTGCTCGACAAGTCCACTGCCCACAAACGATCCGTAACGGAAAAAGCCAATGGATGAACGAGCACGTTTCGATGCCGGCATGGCCATGCGAAGGACCGTCCTCGGTGAGGAGTATGTTGACAAGGCCCGGGCTACGTCCAGCGCATTCAACGCCGAATTTCAAGACCTCATCACGCGCTACGCATGGGGCGAAATCTGGACAAGACCTGGCCTTCCACCTCAGACTCGCAGCCTTCTCGTCATCGCAATGATGGTTGCGCTCAACCGGACGGAAGAGCTTCGTCTGCATCTTCGCGCTTCAGTCAACAATGGCGTAACCCGCGACCAGATCAAGGAAGCCCTGCTGCAGTGCGCCATCTACTGCGGGGTTCCCGCAGCCAACTCCGCTTTTCATCTCGCGCAGTCTGTCTTCGATGAACTCGATCAAGTGGCTCAGCACGGCGAACAAGCGAAGGATGCATAAGTGGCTCGCCTTCAAACTCAGGTTGGCATCATCGGCGCAGGTCCAGCCGGACTGATGCTTTCTCACCTGCTCCACTTGCACGGTATTCATTCCGTTGTCCTTGAAGCGCGGTCGCGGCAATACTGCGAAGAGCGAATTCGCGCAGGAGTCCTCGAGCAAGGCAGTGTCGATATGCTGCGAAACGCAGGAGTCGCGGCCCGACTCGACAAAGAAGGTATGCGCCATGAAGGTATCGAACTCGGCCTGAACCGCCAACGCCATCGCATCCCGCTAGCCGAGCTCACCAATGGCAAAGCAGTCACAGTCTACGGCCAGCACGAAGTCGTCAAAGACCTGATCGCTCGCCTCCTGGCCGATGGTGTTGATATCCGCTTCGAATGCGGCACAGTAAGCCTGCACAATATCGACAGCCCTCAACCCTTTCTGCGGCGTAGCCGCGACGGCAGCGAAGACGAAATTCATTGCGACTACATCGCAGGCTGCGATGGTTTTCACGGCATCTCTCGCCCGTCGCTTCCGCAAAGTGCTCTCCGCACCTTCGAGCGAAGTTATCCTTTCGCATGGCTCGGCATTCTCGCCGAAGCTCCGCCATCGCGGGACGAGCTTCTCTACATGCATCACGAGCGTGGGTTCGCCCTCTACAGCATGAGATCCCCATCAATTACTCGCCTCTATCTGCAGTGCAAACCCGACGATGATATCGCGCACTGGAGCGACGATCGAATCTGGAGTGAGTTACACACGCGCCTCGGGTGTACCGATGGATGGAAACCGCTGGAAGGACACATTCTGCAAAAGGGAATTACAGGCATGAGAAGCCACGTCACCGAGCCCATGCAACACGGTCGCGTATTCCTCGCCGGAGACGCCGCCCACATCGTACCGCCGACAGGAGCGAAGGGGATGAACCTGGCCCTCGCCGATGTATACGTGCTAACCGAGGCGCTCAGCGCGTTCTACAAGAGAAATACATCCACCCAGCTCGATCAGTATTCCGCCGTTTGCCTTCGCCGCGTATGGAAGGCGCAGCGTTTCTCCTGGTGGATGACCTCACTGCTACATCGCTTTGACGACGCAACGGCCTTCGATCAGCGCCGTCAGCTTGCCGAACTCGACTACATCACCAGCTCCCGCACGGCCGCCGCTTCGCTGGCCGAGAACTACGTCGGCCTTCCAATGGAGCTTCACTAACAGGTCGCCCAACCACGGCCCGAGCTCAATTTACCGCAACCGGCTCAGCGATGACGCCCGTCACCATTCCGCGAATAGATTCGATCACCAGTTCCGGCTCATCCAGATGAATCCAGTGTGCGCTGTCCACCGCCATTATCTGCTCCACGCTATCGCCGATGCGGCGCAGGCACTCGTCGCTCAGCGGCGAAGAAGTTGCCGGCGTCAGTAGTACCACTGGTATGCCAATGATTGGGTTCGCATCCTGCATCTCGCGCACCGTCTCCGGAACGGCCTGCACATGGCCACTCATCCCCGTATAGAAGCCTGGGCGCGACCAATGCGCCGCCACCACCGGCCACACCTCGCGCGGCATCTTGGAGACTTCGTCCTTTACCCGCCCCAGAACATGCTTACCGCCATCGCCTGCTGCTCCGGCAAGAAAATTCGAAAGGCGCCCTGATCTGCAAAGCAGCGACATCACAGCCAGCCGCGCCAAACCGCAACGCGCAATCGGCACCGCAATTCCTGATAGCCTGGTGCCGCGATCGAGCATATTCTGCTTGGCGGGGTCGAGCGGAGGCCACTCTTCCGGACGCATTGGGTCCACCAGCACAACACCCGCAACCTCCTCCGGATACAGCAGCGCATACCTGCGCATGACCAGACCTCCAAACGAGTGCCCGACCAGAACATAAGGCGGCTTGATCCCTGCGCGCTGCAGCATCGCATGAAGCTCCACAGAGATGTTCGCGGGAGTGCGCGCTGTGTACGCGCGACTGCTCCATCCCAGCCCGCCGCGGTCATACGACGCCGTGTGCGTAAACTGTGCCACCGTCTCCTGAATGTGATGCCAGTTAAGATTGGTGGCCGCAATCCCCGATTCGAAAAGCACCGTCGGTCCACCAGATCCCTTTTCCAGTACATAGAGGCGACGTCTCTCGCCAATGTCGACCCAGCGGCCATCTCGCGTGTAGCGAATCCGGTCGCGGTACGAACCAATCCATTGGTAAAGAAAACCGGCAGCCACAAGCGCCACGGCGAAAGAGAGAAGAAGGAGAATTGCGATCATGGGCGATCCTGAAAATGTGTAAGTTGCTCAGGACGAAAATCCTTGAGGTCGAGATTCGCTTTGCCACTACCACGCTCAACAATCAGCAGAGTTGAACCGGGTTTTCCGTGCACCTTCACTTCCACCTGGCTCGCCGACCACACGCCCCCATTCTGGCGCAGGCCAAAATAGGTGAACTCTTTCACTGCTCCCGTCTTACTCACGGTCTTCTCAACATAGACCGGATAAGCAATCGTATGATCCAGCCACGATCGAACCTCCGAATACTCGGAATGATCTGCTTCACCCGGCGTGCTTTTGATGAGGTCGCAATCTCGCGCGCCGTATTTTGTCAGCCCAACCATCGTCTGGTTCGGCCAGAAATACTGAGATTCCAGAAAGTCTTCATAACTGAGCCCGGAATCCATCACGTCACTACCCCACTCATCGAAGTGCAACAGTTTCGGCGCCTTGTCCCCTGGCCGCGCTAACTGAATCGCGCTCTGGCCTTTAGGCCGCATTTCGAGCAGAATGTGTTCGCGTGCCTCGCTCGGCGCCGAAATCTCGCAGAGTATTCGCAACACGCCGGGAAACCAGTGCGCCTTCAGCGTCACCGCATAACTGGTCCGTTTCCCCGCAGCATCCACTCGCACCAAGTGACCCACGGCGCGAAAATCCGCCAGCTCCACTCGCTCACGCGCTCGTGTCAGCACTGCCTGCGTGTCCGCCGCTGACCCGGCCCGTCCTGCGAAAAGAATCGCAGCGAGCAGGATCAAAGCCAGCGTAGCCAATCGCATTTTCATCGCGCCGCCTCCGCTGCCTCTTCGATCTTCGTCTCAACCCGACCATCGCGAATGCGAATATGTCTCGGCGCGGCGTCCGCAATCTCGTTCTCATGCGTCACCACAATCAAAGTCATCCCGCGCGCCACCTGAATGCTCGTTAGCATCTCCACGATTCGCGCAGAGTTTTCACTATCCAGATTGCCGGTCGGCTCATCCGCCAGCAGAATAGCCGGATCATTCGCCAAAGCGCGCGCAATCGCCACTCGCTGCCGTTCTCCGGCAGAGAGCTGATTGGGATACTGGTTCATGCGATCCGCCAGACCCATCTCCAGCAGCAGCGCCTCCGCCCAGCGTGCGCGGCCCCTTCCATTGCCCTGCACCGCAAGCATCGGCACCTGCACATTCTCGATTGCCCGCAGGGTCGGTATCAGGTGAAAAGCCTGAAATATGAAACCCACATGTTTCGAGCGATAGTCGTCGAGATCAATTGACGCACCCAGCAGCACGCCATCGAACAGCACCTCGCCCTCGCTCGGCGAATCCAGCCCTCCCAATAGTTGCAACAGCGTCGACTTGCCACTCCCACTCGGCCCGCTGATCGACACAAACTCACCCTTCGCGATCGATAGACTCACGCCGCGCAGCGCCTGAATCCGCCCGTCATCGTAGCTCTTGCGCACATTTCGCACTTCCAGTAGCGGGCTAGTCATAGCGCAGAGCCTCCACCGGAGAGAGCCGTGTGCCGCGCCACGCAGGCAGCGCTCCGGCAATCAACCCAGCCAGCACAGCCACCCCCAACGCCTCCAGCAACAGCAACCCCGGAAAGGATGCCGAAACGATACTCGCAGTCTGCGGAAGCGTTGAAAGCAGCCGAAGCGCTCCCCATCCGAACGCTATGCCCAACACCCCGCCCACCAGGCCCAACGCCGCAGCCTCAGTCTGAATCAGCACCAGAATCCGCCACCGCTTCCAGCCCAGCGCGCGCAGAATGCCGATCTCCCGTGTCCGCTCAAAGACCGACATCGCCATCGTGTTGGCAATCCCAAACACGCCAATCAGCAGCGCAATCGAAGACGTACCCCACGCAGCGGCATGAGCCAGCACCACAAGCTGGTTATTGCTTGCCCGCTCCGCAGCCGGCACAGCACGCAGTCCCGGCAGCGCGCTCTCAATTTGCGCCTGTGCCGACTGCAGATACCGCTGTGGCGTCTCCTCCGCTGGCGCCTGGCGCAGCCTCACATGAAACGCTGTCACCTTTCCCTGCAGACTCGATAGCTGCTGCAACTCGTCGATAGGCAGTATCACCGCCCCTGCTTCGAGCGCCGATCCGCCGTGATAGATCCCGGTCACCGTAAACTGCGACCCTTGAATCTCCATCGAATCGCCAGCCTTCTTACCAAGATTCGAAGCCAGCAAATCGCCTAGGATCACTTCTGGCTGTCCATCGCGAAAGCGGCGTCCGGATTCCATCGTCAATGAATCAAACTCATACGAATCGGCCTTCCAGCCATAGGCTAGCGCATTGACCTCCGGCGTCAGGTCCATCATGTTCAGAATCATCGGAGTAGCATTTGCTACTGTAGACAACGCCGTCAGCTTCGCTCCCGCCGCCTCATCCACCGAGGTATTCAGAAATGTCTTCTGCACCACGGCAATGTCCGTGCCGCTGCTCTCATAGAGACGCTGCCATTCATGCTCAAACGAACGCGAGAAACCCACAAGGGCTACAAAAGCGCCAACCGCAACGCCAATTCCACCCAGTGTAAGCAGCGTTCTGAGCCGCCTGCGGCCCAGGTTTTTCCAGGCGAACCGTGCCATGGACAATTGGACAGCCATAAGTGAGACAGAGCCCTCACGCATCCCGCGCCGAAGCTAATAACCGGGGAATGCCCAAGTCTAGCGGGCACCGTTAGCTCTGTCTATTGATGATTTTGAGCAGGCCACGGCATTTTCAGGGTTCTCGCCCCTGAAAACATTCTCAAAGTTGCCAAAAATTTCGCTGCAGGGAATCCGCTTCTCAGTGACCTGCCCCGGCCGACTTAACCAACACCTCAACCGAAGGAGCCACCATCAGCAGCAACACAGCCTGCGGTTTCTTCGCCGCCGTCAGCACCTCAAGATTGTGCCGCTGCGTCTCAGCTGAAATTGCCTGTTTCCCGTGAAGAGCCTCCAGCATCTGCAACCCAACCTCAGCCGTCTGCTTTAGCGACACTGACACCGGCGCCAGTTCAGCCGTAATCTCAGACCTGCCCAGCATAGGCTGCAGCTTCGCATCGTTGTCGCGCCACAGCACCAGCCAGTCATGCGCCTTTTCCCAATCCATGGGCGTAGCGTTCCCAGCCACAATCCGCTTGCAGATCTCCGCAAACTCACGCGACACATCGCTCTCCGGCGAAACCGCATCCACAAGATGATTCAGCGGTGTCAGACTCGTATACTCGCGCATTCCCCCGCGATCGTACCCCTTCGGCGGCTGCACCACCGAGCCCAGCACCCTCAGCGGTTCCGGATCAAACTCACCGCTCATCCGCTCCAGCATTCGCTCAGAAGTAGCCCGGTAATCCACGCCATACGCCGTAAGGCGCGGAGTCATCAAAGCCATCCGCCGATACATCGATTCCACATCGCGCACCTGTTGCGGAGACCAGAATCGCTCCGCGATCGCAGCCGTGCGCGGCCACACGCGGCTGTCCATCATCTCCCCATTCACAAACTCAGACCACATCGTCGCTTCGCCGCCCAGAATGCTCGCCGTCTGCTCTGGCGTCAGCTTGTCGGCAATGCCCTCAAGCGGGTCGACAAGATAGTGCTGTTCGGCAGACTGATTCAGGTCGATGTAGTAGCCGTTCGACAGCATCCCCCGATAACCGCGTTTCGCCGCGTCCAACAGTGAATCGCGCCCACGCCATGACTGGATCACCACATCCTTCGGTGTATCCGGCTGCAACACCTCGTCCCAGCCCTCAACAATTTTGTGACGGCTGGCGACCAGCTTTCCTACCCGCGCAGTAAACATCGCCTGCAGCGCGGCATTGTCAGCAATGTGATGCGCCCGCTTGAACTCCTGAATCGCCGGGCTAGCATCCCATTCCTTGCCGTTGCACTCATCCCCACCAATGTGGAAATACGCATCCGGAAAGAGTCCCGTCATCTCCCCCAACAGCACATTCAGAAACTGATACGTGCTTTCCTTCGTGGGATCCATCGCAGCATCCAGCACGCCCCACTGGCGCGCAATCTGGTACGGCCTCTTGCCGCTCGCCAGTTGCGGATACCCCACAAACCACGCCGTGGCATGCGCCGGCATATCGAACTCAGGTACCACGCGAATGCCGCGGTCTCGCGCATACTCAATCACGTGCCGAATCTGCTCTTGCGTATAAAAGAGCCCATCCGAACCCTTCTGCTGCAGCAGCGGAAAAACCTTGCTCTCCACCCGGAAACCCTGATCGTCCGACAGGTGCCAGTGAAAGATATTCAGCTTCACGGCCTCCATCGCATCCAGGTTGCGCTCGATCACCGACACAGGAATAAAGTGCCTGCCCGAATCGATCATCAGCCCACGCCACGGAAATCGCGGCTTGTCGTCAATCGTCACCGCGGGAACCGTGAACCCATGCGGCGTCACCCGCACCAGTTGCAGGAACGTCTGCAGCCCATGCATCACGCCCAGCGGATTCGCGGCCGAAAGCCGCACCGCATCCGGCTGTACCTCAAGGTGGTACGACTCATCCTCACCCAGCTCAAGGATTTCCTTATCGTGTCCTGCAGTCTGAATATGAAATTGCGCCGTCCCGCTTGCCATCTCCGCGCGCATGAAAGGAATGCCCGTCTCGCGGCCCAGCGTATCCAGGAACCGCTGCCGCGCCTTCACCAGCTGCTGATCCGTAAACCCGTCAAGAGCCACGCTCAGCTTCCCATCGATCGTGAACTCCCCGGCCCCAGCTGTCACATTCGCAGGCAAAGGCATGATAGGCAAAGGCTCAGAAGCAGCCTGCGCTCCAGACACGTTGCAAAACACGGCGCTCATCAGAGCCACCGACGCAAAAGAACAAGACCAGCGTGCAAGATTCAAAGTAAGTTTCCCCTAACAATGGCGATAAGTGAGGGTGCCAGAGTGATGTTGCCGTAACGGATGCATCCCGATTCTGTCATCTCGTACCACACCTCGGCAACGCCGTCGGGCCTTGAATTGCATAGGGTTTGGAGCGAGGCGGGGATTTTGGTCCCCACATAATGTGCGTCAAATCAAGGGGCTTCAGCCCCGGAGTGGAATTTCCGCAAATCCAGCTTTCGTCACCAGCCTCTTACCCTGAAGAAGAACCGCTTCCACTCTTCTCCACCCTAAAGCTGTACCATCGCATTAGGAGCAGTTCCATGACCACACCCGCCGTACCGTCCCCCCCGGCCGCGCCAATAAAAGAAACCAAGGCCCAGAAATCCGAACGCCTCAAGCGCGAAAAGAACCCCTGGGAGGCCTTCGAGGAGATTCGCGCCTTCGCGCGCGAAGGCCGCTCCAGCGTCCTTCCTGAATGGGCTGAGTTCTATTTCAAATGGTGGGGCATCTACACCCAGGGCGACGGAGCAGGCGTCACCGGCGGCACAGGCGGAGTCGGCAAAGCTACCGAATTCTTCATGATGCGCATCGCCATTCCCAACGGTATTGCGACCTCCGAACAAATGCGTGCCATCGGAACCCTTGCACGGGATCACGCCCGCAACCTCGCTGACATCACCACGCGCCAGGCCATCCAGCTCCACTGGCTCACGATCGAGTCCCTCCCGGCAGCAATCGAGTCGCTCCAGACCGTCGGGCTCTCGCCTCGCTCAGCCTGCGGCGACGTAGTCCGCAACGTCACCGGCTGTCCGCTCGCCGGCCTTGATGCCCACGAGCTCATCGACGCTTCGCCCCTCGCCCAGGCCGTCGCCCGCGAAGTCAACGGCAACTCCGAGTTCTACAACCTGCCCCGCAAATTCAAGATCACCGTCACCGGCTGCCCCATCTGGTGCTCCTACCCCGAGATCGACGACATCGCCCTGACAGCCGTCCGCCGCGGCGACGAAGTTGGCTATTCCGTCCGCGTCGGCGGCGGCCTCTCCAACGAACCCCACATGGCCGTCAAGCTTGACGCGTTCGTTCATGAAAACCAGGCTATAGCCGTCGTGCGCGGCATCACCGAAATCTTCCGCGAGCAACAGGGGCTTCGTGAAAGCCGCGACCGCGCCCGCCTCAAGTATCTCTTCATGCGCGAAGGGTGGACCGCCGAGCGCTTCCTCGAGGTCCTGCAAAGCAAGCTGCCGTTCCAGCTCGATCCTGGCGTAAACGACGCCATTCCCGAAGATGTCTTCCGCGACCACGCCGGAGTCCGCCCGCAAAAACAGCCCGGCCTCTACTCCGTTGGCGCTACAGTCCTCAACGGCCGCATGACCGGCGAACAGCTCATCGCTATCGCCGACCTCGCCGACCAGTACGCAGGCGGGGAAGTCCGCACCACCGTCATGCAAAACTTCGTCATCCCCAGCGTTCCGCAGCAGCAACTGCAGCCCGTTCTCAAGCGCCTCTCCGAAATCGGCTTCACCGTCGAGGCCACCAACTTCTGGCGCGGAGCCGTCGCATGCACCGGCACCGAGTTCTGCAAGCTCGCCATCACCGAGACCAAGGGCTTCGCACGCTGGCTCGTGGAAGAAATGGAGGCCCGCATCCCCGGCTTCGATCAGCAGCTCTCCATCCACGTCACCGGCTGCCCCAACTCCTGTGGCCAGCATTGGATCGCCGACATCGGCCTCGAAGGCAAGAAAATCAAATACGAAGGGCAGCTCACCGATGCCTGGTCTTTCGCCCTCGGCGGCGCTCTAGGCCAGCACGCCAGCTTCGGACGCCTCGTCAACTACCGCTGCGCCTCAGTCCAGGTACCCGACGCCATCGAGCATCTGCTGCGAAACTACCTGAACGCGCGCTCCGACGGCCAGAATCTTCGCTCATGGTTCGCTTCCCACTCCAACGATGAGCTCCGCTCACTTCTCGAAAGCGGAGTACAAAGCATGCCCGTCGAAGTCTGAGATCCGGAGCCTGAGATGCTGATGTTGATGTCATGCATTTGAAAATGCTGTAACTGCAGCGTCTGCCCAACTCCGGGCCCACGGCAGTTACACTCATTCGTGGAATTGAACGAGGAACGAATGAAACGGCAGCTGATGTTGCAACAGGCCGCACAGCGAAGCAGGCCTTGGGACATGATCGTCATTGGCGGCGGAGCCACCGGCGTCGGCGTCGCAATCGACGCTGCTTCACGTGGCTTCGACGTTCTCTTGCTTGAGGCGCGCGACTTTGGCAAAGGCACCTCCAGCCGCAGCACCAAGCTCATTCACGGCGGCGTCCGCTACCTTGAGCAGGGCAACATCTCCCTCGTCATGGAAGCCCTCAAAGAACGGGGCCTCCTTCGTCAGAACGCTCCGCATCTCGTCCACGACCTCGCCTTCATCGTGCCCAACTACTCCTGGTGGGAAGCCCCGTTCTACGGCATCGGCATGAAGGTATACGACCTGCTCGCGGGCAAATACGGCTTCGGTCGCTCCCGCATTCTCTCCTCGCAGGAAACCATCGAAAAGCTTCCTAATATCCAGACAGAGGGACTCCGAGGCGGCGTCGTCTATTACGACGGCCAGTTCGACGACACGCGCCTTCTCATCCACATGGCTGCCACAGCCGCAGAACATGGCGCAACGCTCCTCAACTATGCCCCTGCCCTCGAAATCACAGCCGACGAAGCAGGATTCGCAGATGGCGTCACCTTTCGCGACGATGAGACCGGCAACTCATACACAGCCAAAGCGCGCGTCGTGATCAACGCTGCTGGCATCTTCGCCGATCATATTCGTCGCATGACCGACACCGAAGCAAAAAAGATGATCGCACCTAGCCAGGGAATTCATCTCGTCTTCGAGCGTTCATTCCTGCGTGCCGATGCAGCTCTCATGGTCCCCCACACCAGCGACGGCCGCGTCCTTTTCGCAATTCCGTGGCACGATCACACCTTAGTAGGCACAACCGATACGCCTATTCAGGAGCCAAGCTACGAGCCACTCCCATTTGAAGAAGAGATCGACTTCATTCTCTCCACCGCTGCGCAGTTCCTCAGCCGACCACCCGCTCGCAAAGACATCCTCAGCATCTACGTCGGCATCCGTCCCCTCGTCAAAGCTCAGGATGAATCCGGCCAGAAGACTTCCGCCCTCTCGCGCGATCACACTATTCACATTGACTCTGCGGGCCTGCTCACCATCGTCGGTGGCAAATGGACCACCTACCGCAACATGGCCGAGGATTGCGTCAATCACGCCATCACACTCGCCAACCTGCCCGATTCCCCTTGCGTCACGCGCAATTTAAAGCTGCACGGCTATCACGAATCCGCCGAAGACTTCGGCCCTCTCTCGTTCTACGGATCGGACGCGGTAGCAGTGCAGGCAATTGCCTCGAGCGATCCACGATTGCTCGAGCCACTCCATCCGCAGTTAACCTATTGCGCCGCTGAAGTGATATGGGCTGTGCGCAGCGAGATGGCGCGCACCGTTGAAGACATCCTCGCTCGCCGCACCCGCGCGCTCTTCCTGAACGCACAAGCGGCCATCGACCTCGCTCCGCAGGTCGCCGCCATCATGGCGCAGGAATTAGGTCAGGATGCAACGTGGATCGAAAATCAACTCAATGAATTCCGCGCCATCGCTACTAACTATCTCGTTCATTAAGCTACTTCGTCAGCGAATCCAGATTCAGATTCAGCTCCAGCACATTCACTCGCGGCTCTCCTAGCAATCCAAGTGTGCGCCCGGTCACATGCGCGGCAATGATCTTATTCACCATGTCAGCACTCATATGCCGCGCCGCAGCAACACGAGCAGCCTGATAGTACGCTGCATCCGGCGTGATATCAGGATCGAGCCCTGAGCCCGATGTGGTAACCAGATCGACAGGCACGGGCTTCCCGCCATTTTGCGCAGCCAGCTTGTCGACATCTCCCTGCACGCGCGTCACCAGCTTCTGATTCGACTGCGCAAAATTCGAGCCACCCGAATTCGCCGCATCGTACCCGTTCCCTGCTGCCGACGGACGAGGGTGAAAGTACTGATCACTGGTAAAACTCTGCGCCAGCAGAGTCGAACCAATCACCTTCCCATTCCGCAACACGAGGCTGCCACTAGCCTGATGCGGAAACAGCGTACCGGCAATCGCCGTAATCGCCAGCGGATACGCCAGACCAAGCAACAAGGTAGTCACCAGCGTAAAGCGAATTGAAGTCTTCCAAATAGAACTCACAATAATTCTCCTACAGCACGATCTCTTAGCCTGCCAGATGTAACGCCACCAACAGCATGTCGATTGCCTTGATGCCGATGAAGGGCACAATCACGCCCCCTAGCCCATAAATCAACAGATTCTGCCGCAACAACAGCGACGCGGCCTTCGGCTCATACTTCACGCCCCTCAGGGCCAGCGGAATCAGCGCAATGATAATCACCGCGTTAAAGATCACGGCCGACAATATCGCCGACTGTGGCGTAGCCAGATGCATAACGTTCAGCGCATTCAACACCGGAAACACACCCGCAAACATCGCCGGAATGATCGCAAAATATTTCGCTACATCATTCGCAATCGAAAACGTAGTAAGCGCACCCCTGGTCATCAGCAGTTGCTTGCCGATCTCCACAATCTCAATCAACTTGGTCGGGTTTGAATCGAGATCGACCATGTTGCCCGCTTCCTTCGCCGCCTGCGTGCCTGAGTTCATCGCAACGCCAACATCAGCCTGCGCCAGCGCCGGAGCATCGTTCGTCCCATCGCCGGTCATCGCCACCAGCTTGCCCTTAGCCTGCTCGCGTCGGATCAGGTCCATCTTGTCCTTGGGCTTGGCCTCCGCGAGAAAGTCGTCCACGCCAGCCTCGCGCGCAATCACCGCAGCCGTCAGTGGATTGTCGCCCGTAATCATGATCGTGCGAATGCCCATCGTCCGCAGCCGCGCCAACCGGTCCTTCAGGCCACCCTTGACGATGTCCTTCAGATAGATCACGCCCAGCGCAGTAGCATTCTCAGCCACCACCAGCGGAGTGCCGCCTGCACGCGCGATCTCCTCCACCTGCTCACGCACCTTGCGCGGCAAACTCGAGTTCTGCTCCTCCAGAAATCGTGCAATCGCATCCACAGAGCCCTTGCGAATACGCGCTCCCGGCAGGTCCACTCCAGACATGCGCGTCTGCGCCGTAAAAGGCACAAACTCTGCATGAATGTTCGAGAGATCGCGCCCGCGCAATCCATACCGCTCCTTCGCCAGAACCACAATCGACCGCCCCTCCGGCGTCTCATCCGACAGCGAAGAAAGCTGCGCAGCATCCGCCATTCGCTCCTGGCTCACATCCGGCGCAGGATAGAACTCCGTTGCCTGGCGATTGCCCAGCGTAATCGTGCCCGTCTTGTCCAGCAGCAGCGTGCTCACATCGCCCGCAGCTTCCACTGCGCGTCCGCTCATCGCCAGCACGTTGTACTGCACCAGCCTGTCCATGCCCGCAATGCCAATCGCCGAAAGCAGTCCACCAATCGTCGTCGGAATCAAACACACCAGCAGTGACACCAGCACAAATACCGTCTGCGGGGCCTTCGAATAAATCGCAAACGGCTGTAGCGTAACCACTGCCAGCAGAAACACAATCGTCAGCCCCGACAGCAAAATGCTGAGAGCAATTTCATTCGGAGTCTTCTGCCTCGACGCTCCCTCAACCAGCGCAATCATGCGATCGAGAAACGTCTCACCCGGATTGGCGCTGATCCTCACCTTGATGAAATCCGAAAGCACGCGCGTACCGCCCGTTACCGCCGACCGGTCACCGCCAGCCTCGCGAATCACCGGCGCTGACTCGCCCGTAATCGCCGACTCATCCACCGAGGCAACGCCTTCAACCACTTCTCCATCGCCCGCAATAAACTGCCCTGCCTCGACAAGAATCACGTCGTCCACGCGCAACAGGCTGCTTGTAATCTCTTCCAGCCCGCCCGCAGCGTTGTACTTGCGCGCAATCGTCTCGCCCTTCGCCTTACGCAGCGTATCCGCCTGCGCCTTTCCGCGGCCCTCCGCCATCGCTTCCGCAAAATTCGCAAACAGCACGGTGAACCAAAGCCACAGTGTGATCTGCAGATTGAACCCCAGCCCACTGCGATGATGCACAATATCATCGATCAGCAGCGCCGTCGTGAGCACACTGCCTACTTCCACCACAAACATCACCGGATTCTTGATCATCAATCGCGGGTCGAGCTTGCGCAGCGCGTCCACCACTGCCTGCCGCACAATCCCACCGCCCCAGAGGCTCTTTTTGTCTGCCATGTCCGTCTCGTTCTCTTAGAAAAGCTGCCCAGAGTGCAGCATCAGATGTTCAAGCACTGGCCCCAGGCTCAGTGCGGGAAAGAAAGTAAGCGCTCCAAGAATCAGGATCACGCCTGTAAGCAGCACCGTGAACAGCCCCGTGTTCACTGGAAAAGTCCCCGGCGAAGGCGGCACGCTCTTCTTCTGCGCAAGATTCCCAGCCAGCGCAAGCACCGGCACAATCATCAGGAACCGTCCGCCCAGCATCGCCCATCCCAGTGCCACGTTGTACCACCACGTATTCGCGTTGAGCCCCGCAAAAGCCGAGCCGTTATTGCCCACCGCCGAAGTAAACGCGTAGAGAATCTCAGTAAGCCCATGCGGCCCGGAGTTATTCAGACTGCTCAATCCAGCATTCGGCGACAACACAAACACCGCCGTAAGCACCAGAATGATCAACGGAAAGATCAGCACATACAGCATCGCCATCTTTACGTCATAAGCTTCAATCTTCTTGCCCAGGTACTCCGGCGTTCGGCCCACCATGAGCCCCGCGATAAACACCGAGAGAATCACAAAGATGAGAATGCCGTAGAGTCCCGCGCCCACCCCGCCAAAAACCACTTCGCCAAGCATGATGTTGGTCAACACCACCATCCCGCCCAGCGCCGTAAACGAGTCGTGCATGCTGTTCACAGCGCCGCAGCTCGCATCTGTCGTAATCGTGGCAAACAGCGAGCTCTCGGCAATACCAAAGCGCACTTCCTTGCCTTCCATATTCCCGCCCGGCGCCGTCGAAGTCGCCACTTGCGCCGCTCCATGAATCAGCGGATGCGGCTGCGATTCGGCCCAGTAAATCGCCGTAAAGCCAGCCGCAAACAACACAAACATCGTTGCCAGCACCGCCCATCCGTGTCCGGGTGAACCTGTCATTCTGCCCAGCATCACCGTCATCGCGCCAGGGATCGCAAAGATAGCCAGCACCTCAAGCAGATTCGTCAGCGGCGTCGGATTCTCAAACGGATGCGCGCTGTTGGCATTGAAGAATCCGCCGCCATTCGTGCCTAGCATCTTGATCGCTTCCTGTGAAGCTACCGGACCCTGAGCAATCGTCTGCGTCTGCCCTTCGACTGTCGCCACCTGCGTATACGGATGAAGATTCTGCGGCACGCCCTGCCACACCAGAACCAGCGCAAACAGCATACTTCCCGGCAACAGCACATACAGAATGCCGCGCGTCACATCTACCCAGAAATTCCCGATCGTGGACGAGCTCGTCCGCCTGATCCCGCGCACCAGAGCAACCGCCACCGCAATGCCTACAGCCGCGCTGGCAAAGTTGTGATACGCGAGCCCTGCCATCTGCGTCAGGTAGCTCATCGTCGCTTCGGGCACATACGACTGCCAGTTGGTATTGGTCGTAAACGACGCCGCGGTATTCCACGCCAGCGCCTGCTCCACACCCGGCAGCTTCTGCGGATTCATCCAGCTCGCGGATAATACTCCCAAGCCTTGCACGCGCTCAATCACATACGTCAACAGCAGGCTCACCGCGGAAAAGCCCAGCAGCGCAACCGCGTACTCGCGCCACGTCATCTCCTGATCAGCGTCTACCCCGCCCAGCTTGTAGATGAATTTCTCAATAGGCCGCAGCAGTGGACTTAGCCATGTCCGTTCTCCCTCGAGAACCTGGGCCATATAAATGCCGAGCGGCCGAATCGAAACCAGCAAAACCGCACAAAAAAGAAAAAACTGTACCCATCCGTTCCCTGTCATCTCAAAATTTCTCCGGGAACAACAGCGTTGCCGCCAGGTATCCCATCAGCAGCACCGCCAGCGATAAAACGACGATCGAAACCGTACTCATCTCTTACCTCAACTTCCGGCATCCGCGAACATACCCGAATGCCAGACCGAAAAAGATCACCGTAAACAACAACATCCAGGTGTCGCGCATCTTTGATCCAATTCTCGACAGGCCATCATCTGCAACCCGTCCGCAATTTCTTTCTCGCCCATCCATGCGATTCCTCTACTGCAAGCATCGGTCAAGGGCGATATCTTTATCCTCAAGCAGCGGAAGTGATATTCGGCTAATACTTTCATAAGGAAGTCATAAAGAAGAGTGCGAACAAACCCGCAATAACGCCTCATCTGATTCAGGACACGAGTCTTACTCGCAGAGTTGGTCGACGGTCCACAATGGTAAATTGGTGTGTGCCGTGGTCCGCATAACAGGAACCACCCCAGAGAATCCGCTGAATGCCCCCAAAAGTTATCCAAATCGACCCTAGCGACAATGTAATCGTCGCCCTCGCTGACCTGCCCGCAGGCGAAACCATCACCCACGGCGGCCAGACCTATATCCTCACCGCGAACATCCCCGCCAAGCATAAATTCGCCATGCAGGATTTTTCCATCGGCTCCGAAGTCCGCATGTACGGTGTCACCGTCGGACGCGCTCGCGAACCCATCCCTCGTGGCGGCCTCCTTAGCACCTCCAACGTCGCCCATGACGCCGCAGGCTTCGCCGCGCACGGCGTCCACAATCAGTGGACACCTCCCGACGTCACCCGATGGGCTAACCGAACTTTCCTCGGCTATCACCGTACCGACGGCCAGGTCGGCACTCGCAACTACTGGCTCGTCGTTCCCCTCGTCTTCTGCGAAAACCGCAACATCGACACCCTCCGTGAAGCCTTTGAGGAAGAGCTGGGCTACGGCCGCCCCAAACTCTACCGTCAGCAGGTCCGCGCGCTGCTTCACCACTACCGCGCTTCTGAACCCGCCACTAACGGCCACGAGCCAGAAGCGCCCAAACGCGCCTTTCCCAATGTCGACGGCATCAAGTTTCTTTTGCACCAGCTGGGCTGCGGTGGCACGCGCGACGACTCCCGCGCTCTCTGCGGACTCCTCGCCGGCTACATCCATCACCCCAACGTTGCCGGCGCGACCGTCCTGAGCCTCGGCTGCCAGAACGCCCAGGCTACCGACCTTCTCGCAGAGCTCAAGCAGCGGGACCCCTCGATCACCAAGCCAGTCCTCATCTTCGATCAGCAGAAATCCGGCCTCGAATCCACCATGCTCGGCAACGCGATTCAGCAGACCTTTGAAGGCCTCGTCGTCGCCAATCAGGCCGAGCGCAAGCCCGCGCCGCTTTCCAAACTCACAGTAGGCCTCAAGTGCGGCGGTTCAGATGGTTTTTCCGGCCTCTCCGCCAACCCCGCCATCGGCCACGTCTCTGACACGCTCGCCGCTCTCGGTGGCAAGACGATCCTCTCTGAATTCCCCGAGCTATGCGGCGTCGAGCAGAGTCTCATCGACCGCTGCACCCGCGAAGAAACCGCCGAGCGCTTCATCCATCTCATGCGCAGCTATGCTGCTCGCGCCAAAGCCGTGCACTCCGGCTTTGAAATGAACCCCTCTCCCGGCAACATCCGCGATGGCCTTCTCACCGACGCCATGAAATCCGCCGGAGCAGCACGCAAAGGCGGCACCTCGCCCGTCCAGGATGTCCTCGACTACCCCGAATATGTGCGCGCCACAGGTCTTAGCCTGCAATGCACCCCCGGCAATGACGTCGAGTGCGTCACCGCCCAGGTCGGCGCCGGAGCCAACCTCGTCCTCTTCACCACCGGCCTCGGCACCCCCACCGGCAACCCCATCGCGCCCGTCATCAAGCTCTCCACCAACTCCACGCTCGCCCAGCGCATGTCCGATATCATTGACATCGACACCGGGGCCATCATTGAAGGCGCCAGCATCGAAGCCATGGCCGATTCCATCCTCGAAACCATGATCGAAATCGCCAGCGGCACAAAGCAAACCAAAGCCGAGTCACTCCGCCAGGACGACTTCATCCCCTGGAAACGCGGCGTTTCCCTCTAAGGCTCGGCCATGCTCAAAAACGGAATCCTCAACCCGGCCATCAATTCCCTCCTCAGCCGCGTGCGCCACACCAACACACTCGTCATCTCAGATCGCGGATTCCCCTTCTATCCCCACATAGAAACCATCGACATCTCGCTCGTCGACGACATTCCCCGCGTCCTTGACGTGCTCACAGCCATTCGCGAAAATTTCATCATCGGTCGCGTCTTCGCCGCGCAGCAGTTCCTTGCTGAAAACACGCCAGACACTATCAGCGCACTCGAAAACGCCCTCCTCAGCGTTCCCATCACCTTTGAACCACACAATGAATTGAAGAAGCGCGTCCCGCACGCCATCGGCCTCATTCGTACGGGCGACACCACGCAATACTCCAACCTCGTCATCGAGTCGGCCTAGGGCCAGGTTCATTCGACTAGTCGGCTCGTCTATTCTCATCAAGAAACAAAGGAGAGCAATGGAACAGACCTGGCGTTGGTTCGGCCCGCACGATACGGTCACTCTCTCAGACGCCCGCCAGGCTGGCGCCACCGGCATCGTCACCGCCCTGCATGGCATCCCGCCCGGCGAAGTGTGGCCCGTGGCCGCCATCCAGGAACGCCAGAAGATCGTCGCTGACGCGGGCCTCACATGGTCCGTCGTCGAGAGCGTCAATATCAGTGAAGAGATCAAAAAGTCAGGCCCGCAGTGGCAGCGCCACATCGATAACTACCGGACCACTTTGCGCAACCTCGCCGCCTGCGGCATCTACACCGTCTGCTACAACTTCATGCCGGTCCTGGACTGGCTCCGCACCGACCTCGCTTTTCGTCTTCCTGACGGCGCACTGACCATGCGCTTCGACGCGCTCCAACTGGCCGCATTCGACCTCTTCATCCTCAAGCGCCCCAATGCCGCCGCCGACTGGACCGAAGATCAGCAACGCGCCGCCCACGATCTGCTCCAGCACATGAGCGAGAGCGAAAAAGACGCCCTCATGCGCATCGTCCTCGCGGGCCTTCCCGGAACCACCGAAATCTACACCCTCGATTACGTCCGTAACGCCATCGCCAGCTACGGCGATATCGGCCGCGAAGGCCTTCGCGAAAACCTCGGCAACTTCCTCCGCGCCGTCTGCCCCGTCGCTCACGAAGTAGGCGTCCGCCTCTGCATCCACCCCGACGATCCTCCGCGTCCGCTCCTCGGCCTCCCGCGCATCGCCAGCACCGGCGAAGACCTCGACTTCCTCCTCGCCCAGACCGGCGAGCCCTCCAACGGCATCACCTTCTGCTCAGGCTCCCTCGGCGCGCGTCTCGACAACAACCTGCCCGCAATCATGGAACGCGTCGCCCAGAAAATTTACTTCGTTCATCTTCGCTCCACCAAGCAGGAAGTAGGCCGCGACGCCTTCTACGAAGCGCCTCACCTGGCCGGCGATGTCGATATAGTTTCACTCATGAAGATTCTCGTCCGCGAAGAGCGCCGCAGAGTCGCCGCAGGCGATCACACCCCCATCCCCTTCCGTTCCGATCACGGCAGCCAGATCCTCACTGACATCGGACGTCCCTCCGTCCCCGGCTACCCCGCCGTCGGCCGCCTCAAAGGCCTCGCCGAACTGCGCGGCGTCCTCACAGCTGTCGAAGCTCTGACCTAGTTGTTAAACTGCCAACCAAAGGAGCCTATGACCTTCATCGACACGAGATTTCTGCTGGAGAGCGACTCCGCTGTCAGGCTCTACGAAGAGTTCGCCGCTCCGCAGCCCATCTTCGACTACCACTGCCACCTCTCCCCACGCGAAATCGCCACCAATCGCCACTTCAACAACCTCTTTGAAATCTGGCTCGAAGGCGACCACTACAAGTGGCGTGCCATGCGCGCCAACGGCGAGCCTGAACGCTTCTGCACCGGCGATGCCGAGCCTTTCGAAAAGTTCCAGGCCTGGGCGCGCACCGTCCCCTTCACGCTGCGCAACCCGCTCTATCACTGGACCCACCTCGAGCTGCAACGCTACTTCAACATCACCGAACTTCTCGATGCCAATTCCGCACCGCGTATCTGGGAGCAAGCCAACGCCATCCTCGACTCGGGTGCACTCGACGTCCACAACATCGTCAAAAAGTTCTCCGTCCACACCATCGGCACCACCGACGATCCCGCCGATTCGCTGCAGTACCACGAGCAGATCGCCGCATCCGATCTTCCCGTCCGCGTCGTCCCCACCTTCCGCCCCGACGCCTCGTTCCGCGTCGATCAGCCCACCGCATTCAACGCCTGGACCGGCCGCCTTTCCGCAGTTTCGAACATCGCCATCGACACCTTCGCATCCTTCCTCGCCGCCGTCGAAAAGCGCCAGCACGACTTCCACGCAATCGGTTGCCGCGCCTCCGATCACGGCCTGGATATCTGTTACACCGACGACTGCACCGACGCCGAAGCCGCCGCCATCTTCCTGAGCGCCCGCGAAGGCAACGCCGCCACGTCGCAGGATCAGCGCAAATTCGCCAGCTACATGATGTTCTTCCTCGGCCAGCTCTACGCCGCCTCAGACTGGACCATGCAGCTCCATCTCGGCGCGCTCCGCAACGTCAACTCCCGCGCCAAAGCCGTCCACGGCCCTGACACCGGCTTCGACACCATGGGCGGCGCCCTCCAACTCACTGAACTGGCAAAGTTCCTCGACAAACTCGAGTCCGCCAACGCGCTGCCCAAGACCATCTTCTACAACTCCAACCCGCTCGAGAATTACGCCTTCGCCACCATCACCGGCAGCTTCTCCGCCGCAGGCGTCCCGGGCAAAATCCAGTTTGGCAGCGGCTGGTGGTTCCTCGATCAGAAAGAAGGCATCGAGCTGCAGCTCAACGCGCTCTCCAACATCGGCCTGCTATCGCGCTTCGTCGGCATGGTCACCGACTCCCGCTCCTTCATGTCCTACCCGCGCCATGAATACTTCCGCCGCGTTCTCTGCAACCTGCTCGGCAGCGAAATCGACCGCGGCCTTCTTCCCCACGACTTCGACTTAGTCGGCGGCGTGGTGCGTGACATCTGCTTCAACAACGCCCATCGCCACTTCGCGGTGCCCGTTCTCGCGCACGCTACAACCTAGAACGGCGCATTCTTCAGGAAGCCTAATGACTCCAGCCACCGGCTCAATGAGCGAACCCGAAGCGCAATCTGATAGCGAAATCCACGCCCCGGACTCATTCAGCATCGGCAGCTATCGATGGCGTATCTGCGCCCTGCTCTTCATCGCCAACACCATCAACTACATGGACCGCCAGGTCCTCAGCTTCCTCGCCCCCATGCTGCAAACCAAGATCGGCTGGAACGAAGTCCAGTACGGCAACATCGTCGTCGCCTTTCAATTCGCGTATGCGCTTGGCCTGCTCTTCGTCGGCGGCATCATTGACGCCATCGGCGTCAAGCTCGGCTACGCGCTCACCATAATCGTCTGGAGCCTCGCCGCCATGAGCCACGCTCTGGCGCGCACTCCACTCTCCTTCGGCATCTCGCGTTTCTTCCTCGGCCTCGGCGAATCCGGCAACTTCCCCGCCGCCATCAAGACCGTCGCCGAATGGTTCCCCAAAAAAGAACGCGCCCTCGCCACCGGCATCTTCAACAGCGGCACCAGCGTAGGCGCCATCCTTGTCCCACTCACCGTCCCATGGATCGCCACTCACATCGGCTGGCAGTTCGCTTTCCTCTTCACCGGCATACTCAGTCTCTGCTGGGTCATCCTCTGGTGGTTCACCTACAACCACCCCGAGCGCGAATCAAAACTCACTCCCCGCGAACTCGCACACATCCGTAGCGACCCACCCGACTCCACACGCCGAATTCCCTGGGCCCGCGTCCTCGCCTATCGACAGACCTGGGCGCTGGTACTCGGCAAAGGCCTCACCGACCCCGTCTGGTGGTTCCTTCTCTTCTGGCTGCCCAAATACTTCTCGTCGAACTTCGGGCTCCAGCTCACCGGACTAGCCGGCCCCATCATGATCATCTATATCGCCGCCTGCGTCGGCAGCGTCTTAGGGGGATGGCTCCCCGCCCTCGCCATCCGCATGGGCCTCAGCGTCCCCAACGCACGCCGCACCGCCATGCTCCTCTGCGCCCTCGCCGTTATGCCCATCACATTCGTCGGCCACATCCACGGCCTGTGGACCGTGGTAGCCATCATCAGCCTCGCCTGCGCAGCCCACCAAGGCTGGTCCGCCAATATCTTCACCGTCGTCTCTGACATTTTCCCCCGCGCCGCCGTAGCCTCGGTCACAGGAGTAGCCGGCTTCGGCGGAGCCATCAGCGGCATGGCCGCAGCCTCACTCGTCGGCCTAGTGCTCCAGCGTTATCACAGCTATTCAGGAATCTTCTTCGTAGCCGGCCTCGCCTACCTCACCGCGTGGTTGATACTCCAGTTCCTGACCCGCAAACCAGCCCCCGTCTTCGCCACCTAATCTAATAAATAAGTTGTCATCCTGAGCGCAGCGAAGCGAAGTCGAAGGACCCGCGGTTAGCAATCTCAATCAACCACGAAAATGGGTGCCCATCTTCGCTACGGTTTTATCGTGGCTAAGGTGGGAAAGCATAAACCCAAGCAGGTAGGGCTAGGCTTTAGCCTCGCCATCTAAACCAACCCCAAAACTCCCCAACCGAGGGGCCTCGATGGCCCCGAGCCGTACTCGCCGCCGCTAATCTTCCACCACAATCACATCGAAAAACCGCGGCCCATGCACTCCCTTGATCCGCGTCATCTCAATATCTGCAGTAGCCGAAGGCCCGGAAATAAACGTAGTAGGCAGCGTCGCCTCAATCCGCGTAAAGCTTTCCGGCACAGTCGCCACAACCTGATCCGCAAATACCACGCAAAGGTGATAATCCGGCACCAGCGACAAAATCCGCGGCCCCTGCCCATCCACGTTCTGCAGCACAATCGACCCCGTCTCCGCGATCGCCACCGTGCACCCCGACAACACACCTTCCATCGCGTTCAACTGATCCGCGCTGTACCGGTCCGCCTCGGAAAACAAAAACCCCTGCGGCAGCCACGCACCCGGCAGCCCCGCCGGAACAGCCATCCCGCGCTTCCCTCGTCGTGTCAGCACCTCGGCCACAGTCTCCGCAATCGCATCGGGCCCAATCCGGTAAACCCCGGCATCGTATTCCAGCAGCCGATCCACAAACAGCTCAATCAGTGCATGCCTGCCAAGCACGCTCGACTGAGCATACCCGCGCGGAATCGCCCCATACTCTGCAGCAATCGCCGCAGGCGCCTGCCCTTCGCCCAGCGCCATCCGAATACTCGCCAGAATCGTCGCCCGATCGTTACGCGCCTCAGTCATGAGAATCCTTCTTCGCCGCGCCGCGCTCTTTCGCCCACCACTCGCGAAACGACTGCACCGGCATCGCCTTCAGATCGCGCGTCTGCGTCCACCCGCTCAACATCAGCGGCAGCGCCTCAATAAATCCATTCTTCGAAACAAAAACCTTCTGCCCAACGCGTCCCACACGCTCCGCCATCGCCAGCCGGTCCGAATCCTTGAAAAGAAACGCCGCCGCCTGCATCCCTATATTCCACAAGCTAAGCTTGCCCCCCAGCGTCGCCTGATCCTCGCGCACCACCTTGCCGCGCAAATGAATCAGGACCTCGGGAATATTGATCTTCACCGGGCAAACCTCATAGCAAGCCCCGCACAGCGACGACGCATACGGCAGCGATCGCCCCTGTTCCATCGAGTTCAACTGTGGCGTCAGAATCGCCCCAATCGGCCCCGCATACACTGACTCATACGCATGCCCACCCGTCTGGTGATACACCGGGCAGGCATTCAAACAAGCCGCGCAGCGAACGCACTTCAGCGTCTGGCTCGCCTCTTTATCCGCCAGAATCGGGCTCCGCCCGTTATCCAGCAGCACCACGTGAAACTCCTTCGGTCCATCCCCCGGATGAACCCCGGTCCACACCGAGTTATACGGATTCATCCGCTCGCCCGTCGCCGACCGCGGCACCGTCTGCAAGAAAATCTCCAGGTCGCGAAAGCTGGGAATCACCTTCTCGATGCCCACAATCGAGATCAGCACATCCGGCAGCGTCAGGCACATGCGCCCGTTGCCTTCCGACTCCAGAATGCAAAGCCCGCCCGTATCCGCAATCAGAAAATTGCCGCCCGATACCGCTACCTTCACCCGCAGAAACTTCTCGCGCAGATAATTCCGCGCTGCCGTCGCCAGATCCTCCGGCTCCTCGCCCAGGTCCGGCAGATTCATCTCACGTTGAAACATCGCCCGCACCTGCTGCCGGTTCACATGCAGCGCCGGAGCCACAAAGTGCGAAGGCCTATCCTTGCCCAATTGAATAATCAACTCAGCAAGGTCCGTCTCAATCGGCCGAACGCCATTCTTCTCCAGATGCGCATTCAGCCCCACTTCTTCTGAAGTCATCGTCTTGATCTTGATGACCTCTTTGGCCTCATGCTTTTGCACCAGCTCCAGAATGATCCGATTCGCCTCAGCCGCATCGCTAGCCCAATGAACATGCCCGCCGGCCTTCGTGCATTTTTCTTCAAACTGCGTCAGGTAGTAGTCCAGATGCCGCAGAGCATGCGCCCTCACCTCAGACCCCGCCTCGCGCAGGTCCTCCCAATCCGGCAGCTCCGCGGCAACCTTGTTACGTTTGCCCTGAATCACATTCGTCGCATGGCGCACATTCCTGCGCGTCTGCGAGTTCTCCAGCAGATCCTTCGCGGCCTCAGGAAAATCACGCGTATTCCACGCAATCTCGCGTACTTCAACTTCGCTCATGCGCCCACCGCTTCCCCGTAGCCCGACGCCAGAATCTCCGCCAGGTGCGCCGTCTTCACAAACGTCCTCTGCCGGTGCAGCGAGCCATACAGATGCATCAGGCAGCTATTGTCCACCGCCGTGCAAACCTCCGCGCCCGTGTTCAACACATTCCGCACCTTGTCCGCCAGCATCGCCGAAGAAACATCCGCATTCTTGATCGCAAACGTCCCGCCAAAACCGCAGCACTCCTGAATATCCTGGATCGGCTGCAGCGCCAGTCCGCGCACCTTCTTTAGCAGCCGTATCGGAATATCCCCCAGATGCAGACTTCGCATCGAGTGGCAGCTAGCGTGATACGTCACCTTGTGCGGATACGAAGCGCCCACATCCTCCACGCCCAACCCGCGCACCAGAAACTCAGAGAACTCATACACCCGCGGCAGCAGCGCCTCAACATCGGCCACCAGCTTCGCGTCCCCATCCATCTCCGCGGCCTTCACATAGTGGTCGCGCATCATCGCCACGCAAGACGACGAAGGGACAACCACTGTCTCCGCTTCCTGATAGACCTTCACAAAATGGCGAATGATCGGAACCGCCTCGCGCAGATAGCCCGTGTTCCAGTGCATCTGCCCGCAGCAGGTCTGCTCCGGCCGAAACTCAATCTCATGCCCCAGCCGTTCCAGCACCTTCACGACAGCCTTGCCCGTCTCCGGAAACAGAGCATCGTTGTAACAGGTAATGAAGAGTGAAATACGCAAAAAATCAACCTCGCAGCAGAAGCTTCGGCGTCTTGTAACAGGGCAACAGTCATACAGCAGAACACTGAAAGATCCCGGCGTTTTGTAACAGGGCACGACTTCAGTCGTGCCGCAGATGGCAGAAAAATCCCGGGGCTTTAGCCCCTGTCGGTCTCCCGCAATCCCCGGTCTTCGTTAGCAGTCTGCTGCCTTAAAAGAGCAAGCCCCAGTCTACGCTGCCAGTAGTACGGCAGTGAAGACCAATCCGCACTTTATTTCCGTATTGGTCAAAGCCGCCAAACCTCCAAACCTCGGCTCGTTCTCATAGGCCGCCCTTCATCGATTCCTCGATAAACGATAATCTTAGGTAGGTGCCGTCTAAATTATCAGCACTGGAGATCGAAGAGGGGTTTGCCTTGCGTCGCGCTGTTCCCGTCTTTTGGGCGCTATTTCTAAGCTTTGCCATCGCCGGCATGATTGGGTCGGGTTGTCTTGAGGCGAAAGCCGATCAACTCAAACCGCGGGTTATCGTATTTGTCCATGGCCTTCACGGCGATCATGAGACATGGCGAGCCGCCAATAACGCCTATTGGCCTCAACTGATCGAGACCGATCCGCACTTTCAAAAATCGGATGTTGTAGTCGCCGAGTATCCGACGCCGTCGACGCACGGCCAGTTGTCGACGACACAACTTGCTCAGATTCTGTGGAAAGGACTGAAGCAGCAGAAAGTCTGGGATCACCGGGAAGTTGTTTTCATCACCCATAGTCTGGGCGGAATTGTTACCGAGGAGATGCTGCTCAATCATCCCGCCGACGCAGCACACGTCCGCTTCATCGTTTCGTATTCAACACCGCATCAGGGATCGTTTGTCGCCAATCTGGCCAAGATCTACGACGGCGATCCTCTCCTGACCGACCTTCGCGAAAGCAACGATAACGTCTTCCTGATGGACCTTGAACAACGTTGGAGAAGCACCCAATCCGTCACCAGGATTCATCGACTTTGCGCCTTCGAAACGCTGGACACCGCCGCCGGTGAGGGCGTCGGCCGATATCTCCGCGCACATGTTCGAGTGGTCAACTATTACAGCGCAACCTATGGGTGCGATGTGGATACGGCGCCACAAAAAATCACCGCAGATCACATCGATATTGTGAAGCCTGCCACTCGATCGGCGGATGCCTACACATTTTTCGCCAGGGTTTATCGTAATAACCCGATCATCGACGTGACGGAAAACGTTCGGGACAACCAGATAGCTAGGATCATTGTCGATTGCAATCGCAAGAGTTCCGCGGAAGACATTCAGGTGCCGATCGCACTCGACCCTCTCCTGCACGAACAGCTTTTGTCTGCCGAAGCCGAACTCGTCGATAAAGACAAGATCAAAGATATATCTCCTCCGGTCGTAAACAAGATTGATCCAAATGGTATTGCGCATATTGCTTACGCTTTCAAAGGCCAGGGCAGAAACCTGCTGCTTGGGTGCCCAGTAGGTCATGCCACTCTTCTGGTCCATTTCAAGATCCGAAGCGAAGTGCCCGTGAATGAATAGCACCCCGTTTCCTGCTGCCGATTGACAGAGGGTACATATGAAAGCGAAACAGGCTTTGATCCTGGGCACAGCATTCGGTGCATTGTGTGCGCTAGCGGCGTCGCGTTCATCATACGCAGAACCAAAGAAAGACCCGATTGTGCGGCTGGCAGAGCTGGAGATTGATCCTGCTCACCTGTACGAATACAAGGCTCTCCTGAAGGAGGAGATTGAGGCTTCAATCCGGATTGAGCCGGGCGTACTGACACTGTATGCCGTCACCGTAAAAGAGCATCCGAATCAAATTCGACTCTTCGAGATGTACCGCGACCAGGCTTCCTATCAGGCCCACCTGAAAACGCCTCACTTCCTGAAGTACAAGACCCAGACGCAGCAAATGGTAAAGTCCCTCACCCTCATCGAGACTGACCCTTTTCTGCTTGGTTCGAAGTTCAAGTGAAATACGCTCATTTTGTCTACGATCATCAAGAGTTTCGGCAACTGGTCAGTCGAATTTGCATACCAAAAAGCGCCATCTGGTTAGAGAAACCGTCTATGGATTGCTTCCGCGAAGCCGGCTTGTCAAGACCGATCTGGCAATTGAGACATTGACTCGCGCGAGTTCGCAGATAGGACTCCAAGCGAGACGCCCCATAGACTCACTGACAGTCACTAAGCGGAGATTCTTAAGTGTTTAATCCGCACCTGGTCGGTGCCGAGCGTTAACCGTAGGTGAGATCGGTGCTCTGTCCGACTTCGATAAGATAACCGTCAGGATCGCGGATGTAGCAGCGTATCTCGCCGTATTTGGGAATCGGCTCCGTGATGAACTCGGCTCCTCGACCTTTCCATAGTTCATAGCACGCTTGAATATCTGCAACGCGGAAATTCATAAAGCTATTGATGTGATTCGGGTCGGGAACGTTGAGCGTTACCGTCGGCTTGTCAGGCGTCGGACCGCCCCCGACATTCAAAATCATCCAGATATTCGCGAGCAGAAGGTACGCAGGCGCGTTGCCGTCACCCATGCTCAGAATGCGAGCGCCGAAGACCGTTTCGTAGTAGTGAGCCGATCGCTCGATGTTGGCGACGGTGAGAAAATGCGCGATGCTGATCCCCTCCCGCGGGGGCATCTCATAGCTCTTCTGCTCGATTTGTACGCTGTTCATTGACAACTCCTTTCTGATACCGTGCCCACGGTGATTAAACACCCTAAATTCATCGTATGACATCCCAATTCCGTCGCCGCACGACGACGTGAAGCCGCGAACGTCTGCTAAGCCGAATTTGACTGTCCGCTCTTGGGGACGGCTAACGGCCCCCTCGGACACTTAGTCGTTCGCGACAAGATGAAGTTGGATTAGTAACGAGAAACACACTTAACATCAGCGGAACTCCAGTCGCCGACCGCAAGACTGTCCTTCTCCCCTGTCGCCCGTCTATCATGGCTTCGAGTCTTCGCCCACCCGCGATCCCAAATCTGAAACACCTCACTTCATGAAGCACAAGACCCAGACGCAGCAAATGGTAAAGTCCCTCACGCTCATCGAAACCGGCCCTGTTGTGCTAAGTTCGAAGTTCAAGTGAAAAGCGTACAGATCCTTCGCCATAATTAACCCAGCTTTGCGCTACGAATTAAACAATGAATCCACTGATAGCCAATATCATCACGCGTGGATCAGTCAGTGACTGGTACATCTTCCCGTTCTTCCTGACCATCATCGTCGGTACATTCGCAGTCCGCTACTGGCCGCTCTTTGTCCAGCGGCTGAACGGTATCCGTGGGCGCGATTGGCCAACGATCTCTGCTATCGTCGACGTCGTCAGCGTGGTTAAGCAAACGGAGCAAGCCCGCTACGGAGAACGCACCATCGGCTACCTCGCCACCCTTACTTACTTCTATCGCAATCCTGAGCTGCAAGTTGGCGAGCACAGCCGCATCTTCGTTGAAGAAGCAGACGCTCAGTCTTGGGCAGCATCCTACAAGGACAGCGCAATCATGGTTCATTTAGACCCCCGCGATCCTTCGCGTTCTGTGTTGCGTAAAGAAGAGCTCTAAGTCGTCAGCATACCGGCATTAGATTCTCAGCCCAGTATCGTAGGTCAATCTATTCCGCGCTTTGTAGAACAGTAAAAGCCACTACTCCCGAAGCGCAGATGATCTTGAGTGCAGACAAAGAATCATTTCGCAAGGCCATCGCGATCTATCGCTCTTCTTCAGAACTGTTCCCTCTCCACACTTCCCTGGCCTATCATGGCTCCAGCAGATGGCCACTACACTTGAACCCGCTTCTCTCGCCTCTCCAACTTCGGAGACCGCTTACGGCGTCAACGCCGAAGCGATCCTCCGCGGTCTGGCCCAGGTCATCGATCCCGCTCGCATCCTCATTCGCCCCATCGAACGCATCGCCTTCGCCTCTGACGCCAGCTTTTATCGCCTCATCCCTGAAGCCGTCGTCCAGCCCAGAACAATAGGCGAAATCAAACACCTCTTCAGCTTCAGCCACGAGCACCAGATTCCGCTCTGCTTCCGCGCCGGAGGCACCAGCCTCTCCGGACAGGCCATCACCGACGGCATCCTCGTCGACGTTGGCCGCCACTGGCGCAACGTCCGCGTCGAGCAGAACGGCAAAACCATTCGTGTCCAGCCCGGCCTCATTGGCCAGCACGCCAACGATGCCCTGCGCCTTTACAGCCGCAAGATCGGCCCCGACCCGGCATCCATCGCAAGCTGCCGGCTCGGAGGCATCCTCGCCAATAATTCAAGCGGCATGTGCTGCGGCGTCGCGCAGAACGCCTACCACACCATCAGCTCGCTCACCTTCGTCCTGCCCTCGGGCACCGAGATCGATACCGCCGACCCCAACGCAGACGCGCTCCTTCGCTCACAGGAACCCGAGCTCTGCGCCACGCTCCTCGAACTCAAAGCCGAGATCGAATCCAATCCCACGCTCAGCGCTCGCATTCGCCAGAAGTATAAAACCAAAAACACCACAGGCTATTCTCTCAACGCCTTCCTCGACTTCGACCGCCCCATCGACATCTTCAGCCACCTCATCATCGGCTCCGAGGGCACCCTCGCCTTCATCGCTGAAGGCGTCCTCAACACCGTCCCCGACTTCCCGCTCAAGTCCACCGCGCTATTGCTTTTCCCGGACCTCTACGCCGCGTGCTCCTCCATCGGCACACTCGCTCAGGCCGGAGCCGCCGCACTCGAGCTCATGGACCGCCCTTCCCTGCGCTCCGTACAGGATCAAGCCGGCGTCTCACCGCTCCTGAAGACTTTGCCCGACTCTGCAGCCGGAGTCCTCGTCGAGTTCCAGGCCGCCAATCCCACGCAGCAGCGCGAATACGAGGCCATCGCTGCCGAAACCGTAACCCGCCTTCCTCTCCTGCACCCGGCCGAGTTCACCAGCAACCCCGTCGAACAGGCCAAGCTCTGGAAAGTACGCAAAGGTATGATCCCCTCCGTCGGTGCAGTTCGCGCCAGCGGAACCACCGCCATCATTGAAGACGTCACCCTACCCGTCGATCGCCTCGCCGACGCGGCCACCGATCTCAGCGCTCTCTTCCACAAACACGGCTACGACGACGCCATCATCTTCGGCCACGCCAAAGACGGCAACCTGCACTTCGTTATCACCCAGGGCTTCAACTCCGCCCGCGAAATCGAGCGCTACCGCCTCTTCATGGACGATGTTGTCGCCCTCGTCGTCGGCAAGTATGACGGGGCTCTCAAAGCCGAACACGGCACCGGCCGCAACATGGCTCCCTTCGTTGAAACCGAGTGGGGCACTGACGCCTATCACATCATGCAGCGCCTCAAGGCCGTCACCGATCCCCACAACCTGCTCAACCCCGGCGTCATCGTCAATTCCGACCCGCTCGCGCACGTCTCCAATCTCAAAGACCTGCCTGTCGTCGAATCCGAAGTCGACAAGTGCATCGAGTGCGGCTTCTGCGAACACAACTGCCCCAGCCGCGACATCACCCTCACCCCGCGCCAGCGCATCGTGGTGCGCCGCGAGATGCAGCGCCT
>Ga0206975_1058_pt1 | contig 32200 bp, 23 predicted proteins | sample Alteio_BWOrgHeat_81_FD_152919 | JGI IMG/M metagenome (GOLD analysis project Ga0206975, IMG submission 152919) | Enriched cells from forest soil in Barre Woods Harvard Forest LTER site, Petersham, Massachusetts, United States -... | ecosystem: Environmental > Terrestrial > Soil > Temperate forest >... | reverse complement strand
GTCCAAATGCTTTGTCGCCCACCATCTCGGAAAATTTGTTCGGCCAAGTCAAGAACGGCACTGAAAGTGGATGATTTTGGGTCTCCTCCATCTCCCAAACGATCAGGTGTTCGCTGCGATACCCCCTCCGGATGGGGTGGAGGCTAAACTCCACGCGAACGTCCTTGCTTATTTCCAGGTCGAATCCAAATCCGTAAACCCATCGGAGCATCTGATTACCAATTGACCTTTCAGTGCTCACGATGCTGCCCGATTCGACCGCCCTTGGAGTGCCTTTCGGAGCAAACTCCATTACGTCTCCATAGACAACGCCTGATACGCCTCCGTCATTCACGTCAACCGTTTCGTTGGCGATAACAAAAAGTCCTTGCCCAGTCAGACGGTTGATTGCGTTATTGGCTTCCTCCAGGTTCGTAATTCCGTAGACAAATTCGTTGCCTTGAGGACGGTCAGGAAGAAAGCTTCGTATATTGATCCGGTGTTCTGGTGCGTGGGTTAGAAGGGTGCTTATTGCTTCCGATGTTGTCCGGAAAACTTGATTAGGGGCGCGGTCGCGGACACGTGCGAACCGCTGCCGGTTGCCGGGGTCGAAGCTGACAAACTGCGCAATGTTCGCGCGGTTTGCTAGATCATTTAGAATCGCATCTTTGAAGTGCAGGTGGACTGTCACAATCGAAAGTTTAAATCACAGTGTTCATCCGTGCTTCAAAGTTGGTTGTCAAAAACACATCGGGAGTTGGTCGAGAAATGGTCGAGATGGGAAAAGTTGACGGCTATAACGATAGCGATAAGGAGCGCCGGGGCGGGCACAGCTCAACTGCCCAAGGTCGAGATGATTTCGAGGTGGACAAGGGAAGAATTATTCACAGTGGTGCATTTCGGAGACTTCAAGGTAAGACTCAGGTTCTAGGCGTCGGAGAGCGGGACTTCTACCGAACTAGGCTCACGCATTCTCTTGAGGTTGCGCAACTGGGGCGTGGAATGTGCCTTGAACTTCCCAATGAAGGCTTTAGGCCAAATCCCGACCTAGTCGAGGCGATTGCGCTAGCTCACGATATTGGGCACCCTCCCTTCGGCCATTCCGGGGAGGATTTCCTTCACGAAAAAATGAAGGGCTATGGAGGATTTGGCGCAAATCCACAGAACATTAGGATTGTGACATTCCTTGAGGCCAAGTACGCAGATTACGGCTTGGACCTCACACGCGCTTGTATTGACGGCCTCACAAAATACCCCAAGCTCTATAAAGATCCTCAAGAGGATTCGAAGTTCACTTACTTGTCAGAGCCCGGCGACCAAGCGTTGTTTGATTGGATCAAGAAAGATGTGGTTCATCGCGACTGGGTCCCTGTTGAGGGGCAGATAGCGGACTTGGCAGACCAAATGGCGTACTCGGTCAATGATATTGAAGACGCAATCAGAGCTGGCCTTTTCAATCCTATCGATATGCGTAATCGGGCCGAAGAGATCTCGAAGCAAGCCAAAAAGAAGTTACAGGGTATCGCTGCGAAGGAGGAGCACGATCGCAGTGATGTACCTGAGATAACGGGGCCGGATGCGATTTGCGAAATGGCTAAGCACCTTCAATGCAAGGTTGTTGAGCCCGCAGATTATCGCGAGCGTAAAGTAAACCTTAAAAAGTGGACATCCGACCAGATAAAAAGGATGAAAGAAGCCCGCATAGGTAAGCGCAGTTCGGACGAGCCATCAGTGCGCTACAGATACGCGCTCAAGATTGAGCTAGAAGTTCACGCTCTCATTCATGTTCTGAAGGCAGCCGCAGGGTTGCTGGTCTTTTCCGATCCTCGGGTCACTACCCTCGAGGAAAAGGGCCATCTAATAATCGATGCTCTTTTTGACAAGTTTCGTGAGAGTGAGAAGTTCAGGCTTATGCCGATCGACTTCCAGCAAATGATCGAGAAGAAAACCGCTGGGAAGGAACGATTGATCGCGGATTTTATTTCGGGAATGACCGATCGTTACGCCTATCAATATTACGGTCGACTTTTTGAGCCTGGAATTGGTTCTTTCTACGAGGATGTATAAGCGTTTGCACTCGGGATGATCTTCAGAATCAGATGTTCAGGATGAGGGCGGTGCATGCATCCGCTCGTTACTTATGCCGGGTTAGGTGATGCATGGCGCGCGTCCGTGCTCAGCGGGAAGGCGATGTCTGTGAGGGGTGCGGCGAGACGTTAGTTGTGTCGTATCAGTTCCGGAGTTGTTAACCCCGGACGATGCCGTTCAAACGCGCTTGAGAGCATTTCTGATGCAGCACAACTAGAGTAACCTAGTCGCCAACCTCCGCCCCTTTTCGTGTGGCACCCGCTTGCGTTGGCTCTAGTATTGAAGACAAGCATAAAACGTGGGCAGTAACGAGGAGGGTTTCGACCTCCCAAGGACCCCCGTAGGCTGCTGTTGGTTTGCGCACAATGTTTGGAACACTCGCCGACTGGGAAACGTACTTCGCTGCGAAAATTCAGCGCGGTGAGCGCTCGAATGGCGCTTCGCATGCACCTTTGCTCCCGGTTGTTCCTGATCGCATCACATGGGATGCATTTCTGGGATCTGTGTGCGGCGAGTGGAGGATTTGGAAAAGACAGCTGTCTGACCACCCCTCGTGCTTGCTGATGCTGTACTGCGGGTTGGCATTCTACGAATACGACGAGAACAGGTTCTGGCCACAATTCGCGAAGGTTGTTGGCTCCGAAGAACTGTCGGCCAATCAACAATCCGAGATCAATATGGCATTCGCGACTGCGGCCCGTCAGTTTCGTCTGGAACTGAAACTCCGTGGAAATGGGACTGATTTCGTAGGCTCCGCAGTGAATCTCATTGGCATACCGCTTTCACTATGGGACGGATTTCTGGAAGTCTGCGATTGGGCCCTCTGGCATAAAGACTGGAGGTCGTTGTCGGATGAGGAATGGGAAGACGTTATCGAAAAGAGATCCGGTAGCCGGACACGGCTGCGTCGGTTCCTGTCCGAGAATCGAAAGTCCGCTAGCGGGTTTATCCAAGATGTGCTCGACGTGCGCGAGATCCTTGCAGGCGACCCCCGATTAACAATTGGGGACATCGCGCGGGCGAGTATCCTCCGCCAGGAATACTTTGACGACGTGCCGGAGACAGCGGACTTCTTGCGTCCGCAAGATCCGGACTCACTTTTCCGATTCCGCGTAAGGCTCATTTGGGATGAACAACGGCAGAATATCTCGCTACTCTTACCTGCGATGAGCCGCGACAAGCTCCCCGCCTTATGGTGCGTGGGTTCGCGCCAGCAAGAAGCGGCCCCCTCCCCCGACGATCTGGTTCTCAACTCTGACTCATTTGCGAGCATGCTTGCCGTGACCCTTCAACTGGGGGACGAACGGGAAACACAGTACGTGCGCGGCATCAACAATTGGGCACTCTTCGACATGGAGAATGGAGGGCGCTTAGTAAATGTCAGTAGGGATCAGCTGCCCTTGAGAAGCTATGTCCTGATTTCGCAGTGCGAAATCGAGCTATTGTCTCGCGACGGTTTCGATGACAGCGACACTCAGGCGAACGAGCGGTTCGAGTTGAGAGACGGCACTGTCTGTTTTCTCACGCGTCTGTGGCCGACCGGAAAACACGCGGAGCTTTGCCTAAAAATCAACGGTCGTGACTCGCGAACGATCCGCTTCAAGACGCGGGCAAGGATTGAGGCGCGATTTATTACTGGTTGGGGATCTAAGACTGCGTATTTCAATAGGACGCCCGACGGCAAGATTAAGATCGATCATCTGCCGATTCCGTGTGTTGCGATTCCGAACGGCTATTTCAAATCCGATTCGACGGCGCTCGCCAGCGAGTTCAAGGTCTTTATCGATGGCAAAGCAGCCTCGGGCCGGTGGGAACATGTGGACGTTCGCGATTCGCCAGACAGGAACTGCTACCGATGGAAGTGGAGCAAAATGATCTGGCTTGAACTGAGACCGGGCGTAACTACGATCAGGAGCCTCAGCCAATTGGACAACGCCTTCAAATCTCCTGACCTGCGCGGAGACCGCCGTATCTCTATCGAGGCCAAGCCCCACATCAGCGATGACATGGAAGTGCGGATGGTGGCTCGTGAAGGCGAAGCAATCAATCGATGCTGGGACAATCTCCCTGGAGCTTTCGTTCCGATGTTTCTTCTCTGTCAATCGACTGAAGGTATGAAATGGGAGGATCTGCTGCTCGCTAAAGACGTGATCGCGCCGTCCTCGCGCTTTTCGCCCTACATTTTGCGGAAGTACGAACGCCTGGGTGTGGCCGTGCAACGCGGGCGGCGATGGATGATTCGTGAGAGTCGCGCCGAGTCGATAGCCCTGCCCGGAGCGTCATTTCAATTGAACTATTGTGGCGATCCATCCATCTTGTGGGGACTGTACCGTCGAATGATCTGCAACATCCCCGGTGAGCGCTTGCCCATGATTGAAGTGATCGACAAACGAGGAGAGGCTGCGTATCTGATGATGACCTGGCCAGCGCAATCGCGCGAAACTATTGAGAACTATCTCCACAGAAACGGTGTTGCGGTCGGCGGATCACTATGGATTCACTAACCGCACGTTTCCACAAAGAGGTGTTCTTGCCGTATGTGGACCTGATGAAAGCGAAGTATCGCTTCCACCGGGCATTCGGACACGCCGAGACAGTTTGGGAGGAGCGGTTAACCGCGAAGGAGCTGGTCAATGGCCCCTACCTGGAAAAGTCGCAGGTGTACAAGGAAGGGGCAGCGCTGGATCAGCTCTCTTTGCATGAGAAAACAAAGGCGACGATTCGGACACGGCTGGGAGACCGCGCCCTATGGAAACACCAAACGGATGCGCTCCAGCTCGTTCTCGGTGGGAAGAATGCTGTCATAGCCACGGGAACTAGCAGTGGTAAGACTCTTTGCTTTCAAATCCCCATTCTGGATGATCTGCTTCGCGATCCTAGTCCTGGCCTGCGCGCCGTCATTATTTATCCGTTGAATGCTCTGGTTAATGATCAGCTAACGGAATGGGAATCGATGCTGGCGGCCCACCCGCAAATTACCTTTGCGCGATTCACTGGACAAACCCCTGATACGAAGGAAAAATATGTCCGCACGCTCCGCGATACATTCGGCGAGGAGCTGGCTGATGCAGCTCTTTCGCAACACGAACTCCAGAAAAAGGTGGACCAGCGAGTCACTGAGCGACTGAAAGCTGACATTCCGAATCTGCTCAATCACCGCGAGCAGATTCGATCCAACCCACCACAAGTTCTCATCACCAATTTTTCCATGCTGGAGTATTTGCTTGAGCGGCCGGTGGATGCACCCATTTTTGAGAATGCGCGGCTAAAGTTCCTTGTGCTCGACGAAGCGCACGCCTATCGCGGCATACAAGCGACGGAAATCGCATTCCTGGTGCGACGGCTGAAGGATCGTCTTGGAATTGAGAACCTGACTTGCATCGCGACCTCCGCGACTCTGGGAAAACAGGGAGATACCGAGAGCGAGAACAAGGTTCGCAAGTTTGCATCCGATTTGTTCGGCGAAAGCTTCTCGGAGCCCAACCCGATCTATGGAACACCTACCGCCCCGGTACTTCAACAACCGGCGTTTTCGCCGACGCCGGTTCAGTACGTCAAAGCCGCCGAAGCGATACGACTCAACCGCACTGCTGATGTAAAGCAGCAGCTTGGTGTTCCGAATTTGCAGGGGGATCTGAGCATTGTTCTCACCCATGACGAGAATCTTTTTCGTCTCCGCAAAGACATTTTATCTACGAAGCCGACTTTGCTTGGCGATGCCGCTAGATTGCTATGGCCGGAAGAGCCGCAGGCGGTGGAAGGGATAGAGGGGCTCTTAGAAATCGCAGCTGTCGCCAAGTCCGATCAATCGCATGAGGACCTGCTGCCGACACGATTGCATTATTTCGTCCGCGCCCAAGATGGTCTTCACATCTGTGTGCATAGAGCATGCCCTGGACGACACGACGGCAAGCCGGCATTCTTCGTCTCTCGAAAGGCAAATCCGAACGTTCCGGAAGGCGAGTGTCCGGATTGTTATGGGGCCGGACGCAAAGCACAACTGATCGAAGTGGTTAGCTGTCGCAAGTGTGGCTATCTTTTCGGTGCTCTTCAGGACTTGGGGCCGCGCCGCGCCCAGACCCAAGACGGCGATGGGGCGGTGAAACCGTACTTTGATTCGTTTAGCACCGAACTCGGATGGATGAGCGATTCATTCTGGTCCTATATCAGCATCGACGGCGACCTCCCCTACCCCACTCCTCCGGAGTCAGATGACGAGGCAGAAACGGGCGAGCTGTTGGCGCATCCCGCCGAACTCCAATGGTGTGTGGCCTGCGGAAAGAAGAAGGAAGAAGGAGCTGGCGACAATTGCACTTGTGGCGATCCCCAGCTTCGCACAATTAGGATTTTTCATCGGCAGTGCGAACATCAAGGCCGGGCCCAGGATCACCAGAACCTCTATCGGCAGGAGAAATCGCTCCTCTCAGCCTGTCCCAACTGCGGTTCTCGAAATGGATCGGGGATTGAGCCTGTGCAACGGTTTCAAGAGTCGGATGACGAGATGGGGCTTGCGATGGCCGTCCCGCTTGCGCATTTTTCCGTTACCCCAGGGAACGCCACGATGGCTAAATCACGAAAGCTCCTGTGTTTTACCGACCACCGCCAGCGCGCCGCTGCATTTCCCTCTCTCCTAGAGGAAGAAACCTTTCTGCACGATATGGGGCGCAGGATCTTGCAGGTTCTCCACAGGGAACAACGCAAACTTGATTTCGTTGGCCTTGGCGAGCTTCTGGCAGATGAGGAAGCAAATGACCCACATTTTTTCCTTCCCGTTTCACGCTTTCCGGACGAGGAGCTGGATGCCAAAGGCAAGAGAGATTTGTGGATAGCCGAAATATTCGGCTATTTCGGAATTCCGGACTCTGCCCGTGAATCCGCAGAAGATTTCGGATTGGTCTCGGTGGAGTATTCGCTCGGAGAAGACGACAAAGTGCATTTTAGAAAACTTCTCGGTGACTCTGAATTGAGCGCCATCGAGGCAGATAGCCTCTTGCAGGTGTTGCTCTCGTTTATGCGCCAGCGCAAGGCGTTCACGCTGCCCAAGGGCCGGGTGCAAGCGGACGCGCCAGCGTTTGGGCGAGTGACGGCCGATATTGCTTATGTGTTAATACGCGACAGAATCCGAAATACGAACGGCTGGTTGCCACAAGCCAAGCCCGGCAAAGAGAACGTTTTTACCGACTACCTGCGCCGGGCGTTGCGAATTCCCAGGGGCCAGGTACGGATTCTCGCCGAAGAGATCTGGCGTTTCCTTGTCAAGCGGGCGCTTCTGATCGAGAGCAAGGACACCTGGAAGTTAGATCACGAGAGACTTTATGTTGTTCCGGTGTTGCCTGAATCGCGGCATGTGTGTAACCGCTGTGGAATTGTTACAGCGTATTCCGTCCGAAACTGTTGTCCGCGCAAAGAATGTGATGGGGTATTGGAGCGTCATAGCTTCGCTGCAGGATTCCCAAATATCATCGCTCGCTGGGTCGCTGGGCAAGGAATGCCGCAGTTTTCCACTTTGAAATCCGAGGAACACACGGCCCAGATTGAGAAAAATCTGGCCAAGCAAATCGAAGATAAGTTCCGAGATGAGGGCGTCAACCTTCTGAGCAGCACTACCACCTTTGAAATGGGCATTAACATCGGAGACCTTCAAAAGGTGCTGTTGCGGAATGCTCCTCCGTCAAGCGCGAACTATGTACAGCGAGTGGGCCGAGCTGGGCGTGGCAAAGAGAAGAATTGCGTTTGCGTCACTCTTTGTCGTCGAACGAAATACGATGCGGATGCGTGGAATAACCCACCACGGCTGATGTCCGGCGCGGTACGCCCTCCCACGGTCTTTATTCAAAACAGGGTCATAGCCCAACGGCACTTCAATGCGCTGGTATTTTCGAGATTTCTGCGGATCAGGATTGCTGACGAGAATATCTTGGGACGACCTGGACAACAAATAAGGCTGGAGGTATTTTTGCCACCCGATTCCCGGCAAGGCATACCTGAGACCTGGTTTCATGCTCGCCCGGTGAATGTGTTTCTGGATTTTCTCAGCTGGTTAAGTCAACAAACTGAAGCGAACGTCGTCTCCACAGAAGCATGCCAGACGTTGGTTGCCGCCGTCTCCGGATTTGAAAGTGGCGTCGCCGAAGCGGTGACAAAATATGGGGAAACACTCAAGAACATCGCAAATGAGCTGTCCGCTCTCATGGCAGAACGCAAGAAGCTGTTTGAGCAGGGCACACACACCAGTGACATTGAGCAGGCGATTAAAAATTTGTTGGGCAGTGATGTTATCGCATTATTAGCCAAACGCGGTTTTCTCCCGCGATATGCGTTCCCGTTGGATGTCGTACCTCTGGAAACAGGCACGACTAGATGGTCTCGCGACCTTGAGGTTGAACTTAGTCGCGACCGTGGCATCGCGATAGCCGAATTTGCTCCCGGAGCGCAGGTTATCGCGCACAAAAAAGTATTCACGAGCAACGGGCTCTACGTTGTAAGCAAAATGGATAAGCCAACGCGTCAGTGGTATTCCGAATGCCCGGACTGCAAGCAGATTCGCACTGGTCAGACCCAGGACGAATTGTGCAAACCTTGTGCCGTATGTCAGCGTTCAATCAGTGCGCAGTTCGTTAAACCCTTTGTCGAGCCTGCTGCCTTCAGTGTGCGCGTTGATGAAAAGGACGGCGCAGCGCGCTACCGGCGGAGCACACTCGTCAGACAGCGCCAAACGGTCACGCATTTTATCGATCACGTGGAAGACTCCAGCTTGCAAGACCACGGCCTTTTCCAACTGGCGTTAAAAGAGACGGGAACACTTTTTCGTTACAACTTAGGCCCAGAAAACAAAGGGTTCATGCTGTGCCAGGACTGCGGATGCAGTGAGCCTCTGCGTAGCTATAAGGCGGGGAAAAAGCATCAACGCCTGCGCGCGCTGAGCGGCGAAAGAATGTGCAACAACGAACAGCCCTGGACGAAAATACTAGCTTACGGACATAGATTTCAGAGTTGTTGCCTAATCGCTCGTCCGGTTACGATGCCCGCCTCCGTCGAGTCTCTTGCTTACGCCCTGCAACGGGCTCTCTGCACCACCCTGGATATCGATGCTTTCGACATCGGGGTGTCCTGGCGCTGGCTGGCCGGGAAAAACAAACTGCCCGCGTGTGAAATTATTCTTTTCGACCACACACCTGGAGGAGCTGGATTTGTGAGGGACGGCTTCGGCAGCTGGGATAAGGTGGTCGCCAAAGCGAAAGAGCTATGCGAAGACCATATTTGTGAGGGGGCCTGCTATGACTGCCTGAAGAGTTACAGCAACCAGACCCACCATGAAAAACTGGACAAAACTACGGTCGTTGAATTTCTAGGGTGAGTAATGGAGCCCCTGCCCTTCCTCTTCCGGCTGTAACTTCTCCTCTCAGCGAGCGAGTTTGATGTTTGATGCCATAGCGTCGAGTTTTAGTGCCCTACCCTCTGCCCGCCTGTCTGCCACGTGCCGCTGCCGCCGCGGCATTCTGCGCAGTGATGAGCGCATAACTACAGCATCATCGGCAAAGGAAACTGGGCCGAGACCTAATAGTACTTTTTTACCGATGAGATACGCTCTCGAAACTGGGGCGCAATGGAGACAGAAATCATCCTGCCAAGTGGGTTGTAGGTATTGACAATTCCGGAACGTCGGATGCGACAGAGTTTCTGAAGAGTCCTAGACGGAGCTAAGGTCCAGCAGCAATAATCCAACTTGTCCTCCTCAACTTGAAAATGCGGCTCTATGTGGCTATCACCGACTCGGATTGGTTTGACTACATGGCGGAGCTTCGCCCCGATGAGGTGAACTTTTGGCAGCCAAGTGGTTCCGGCTCTTTTCATGCTCTATCTCCGACCGAACCGCTGTTGTTTAAGCCGCACAGTCCGAATGATTTCATCGTCGGTGGCGCTCTGACGCAGGGGACCGCATCCGTCGGAACTGTAACGGGTTCTAACAGCCGCCGAACTGAGCGCGTTGCTCATTCCAGTCGATCGGTACGTCGCCGCGGAAGGCCTCAAGCGACAAGTGCGAAGCATGCTTTCCTTCCAGGATCGCCTCGGTAAGATCGGGCGCGAGAAAGGCCAGGGGGAGGATACGGCTGATGTAGCGTTCGTCGAGGCCTGTCGCTTCCGCCAGAGCGCGTTGATTCGTAGACTCTCCACGCAGGATCCTGTCGACCCAATCGTGCGCCCGGGCTACGGCCCGAATCAGGGAAGGGGCGGGGTGAGCTTTGGCGTGGTTTGAAGCGGGCGCGAGCTGAAAGCGGACCTCTCCGCCGCAGCGCTTAAGCCGCGCATCTGCTCTCAGGATGACTAGATTGGCGGCGTCTTCCGAGCAGGATTGGATCGGAGAACTCACTTCTTGCCCCAGAAGCTCATGATGGAGCGCTCGCTTATCTATCTGCACCTCGATCTGCTCGTCATACACCACGATGCGAGCCACCGCAGACTTCAATAGACTTTGGGCTTTATCCGTAGAGTCGCCAGACTGCTGTATCGCTTCCAATAGCCGTTGCACGTCGGCTGGGCTGGCAGAAGGTTCACTCAATAGATCGAGTAGTCGCTGCGGTGACTCCAACAGTTCTTTCAGTTGCGACGAGACCAGGGCCTCGATCTCCTCAGCCGGCAATCGCACCGGCCCCCGGCTTCCCTTCCCACGACCGTGGATGACTGACTGGGATACGTAGTAGCGATAGCGCCGTCCCTTTTTGTTCGCGTGGGACGGCGTGAAGCGGTTCCCTTCGGAGTCATAGAGCAATCCTGTAAGAGCGCTTTGCCCTGTCGTTCGCGGCCTTTTCCGCTCAGCTTGCAGATTGGCCTTGAACTGCGCCTGCACCTGGTCCCACAGAGCCTGATCGACAATGGCTGCGTGTTGTCCGGGGTAAGAGGCGCCCTTGTGGGTGATCTCTCCCAGGTAAGTTCTGTTCTGAAGCATGCCGTAGAGAGCGCCGCGCGAATAAACGGCTCCTCCTGAGCTTCGCCCTGCCCTGCTGATCCGTTTTTTGCTGCGAATGCCCTGCTGCTCCAAATGCTCCTGGAGCCTCGAAACACAACCCAACTTCAGATACATCTGAAAGATCTGTCTGACGACTTCGGCATCCGCAAGATGGACGACCAGATTCCGATCCTGCAGCTCATAGCCTAATGGAACCACCCCTCCCACCCACATGCCCTTGCGTTTGGAGGCGGCAATCTTGTCCCGGATTCGCTCTCCGGTCACCTCTCGTTCGAACTGAGCAAAGGATAGAAGAACGTTCAGAGTCAGTCGTCCCATGGAAGTGGTGGTATTGAATTGCTGGGTGACCGACACAAAGCTGATGCCCTGACTGTCGAATGCCTCGACGATCTTGGCAAAGTCAGCCAGAGATCGCGTCAGCCGGTCTACCTTATATACAACGACGGTATTGATTCTCCTGGCGGCAATGTCCTCAAGCAGGCGTTTGAGGGCGGGACGTTCCATGTTTCCGCCGGAGTAGCCGCCGTCATCGTATTTTGTGGCAATTGTCTGCCAGCCCTCATGCCGCTGGCTGAGAACATAGGCTTCGCACGCCTCCCGCTGGGCATCGAGCGAGTTGAAGGATTGCTCCAGACCCTCCTCGGAGGATTTGCGGGTGTAAATCGCGCAGCGCACCCGAGTGGGTACTGTCATCGGGCCTTCTTCCTGGTTCCGAAGAACAGGGGGCCGGACCACGGCGTGCCGGTAATCTCGCGCGCAATCCTCGACAGGCTGTTGAAGTGCCGGCCTCGGTAGGTGAAGCCGGTGTCGGTAACGGTGACTTCGTGAACCTCACCTCGCCAGGTGCGCACAAGGCGGGTGCCACCCTCAAGGCTGGAATCGGGCTGCTGTTTCCTCAAACCGAGCGACCGGGCAATCTCGCGCAGCCGCTTCCGGGCGGTGTGCGATAAGCCGCCAAACTCCTTCTCCTGCATCCGGTAGGCCAGAACCGGCACTATTAGCTCTTTTCTCAACTTCGGCGGCGGGGGATGGTCGAAGTTTTCACGCCAGAGGACGAGCAGCTGGGCCTTGTTAAGTGTCGGTAAGGCTACGATTTTCTGCGTGAGGGCTTGCTCCATCCGAACCTCTCTGTGCGCCGGGTTTTTCTCTCAAAAGAGAGCGGCATGCACATTGACGCTCCGGCCGGGCACACAGTCAAGTCCATAGCAGACGCAAATTTACTTCGCGATATAGAGGCGATATCAGCCCGTTTGATCGAATTCCCGCACCAGCGTCCCCTTTTTCGTTTCCTTCTCTTTATCCTTCAGAACAGCGATGATTCTCTCCAATTCCTCGTCGGGCAGGCTCTTCAGGAAGAAGCTCTCCAATTCCTCGTCGGTTGAGTTCTCCACGATGAATCTCATTATTCCCCCGTCGGTTAGTGAGTCAAGGTCGTTGTACTTTTCGAGATCCCTGGATTGTGCTACTTCCAGCAGAGCGACTTTCTCGGATGCTGCCTGGTGACGATCGAGATAGGTCCGAGCAGCAGATATGTTTCCACCCATGGCTTTGTTTAGCAGTTGCATGATTACAGCTTCATGCTTCGAAATACGTTTCCGTAGTCCGTTGTCATTGAGGGTGATAGAGGCTCTGGATTGTCGAAGTAACTCATTGTCGAAGTCCAGAGCTTTTTTGGGACGGCCTTTGGGGTTTCCAGAGACGCCCTTTTTGAACTGAGTGCTCCTGGGAGGCTTTCCGTAACCGACTTCGTAGCTATCTGACGTGTTGTTCTCGCTCATAATCTATTTGTCCTTTGCGTTGTCCCTGCTGTTGAATGTCTCGCCTGTCTCTAAATGGACGGCATCGAGCTTCGTCTGCCTCTGCCATCGACGGATGATGGTGTCGACGTAGAGCGGATCAAGCTCCAGTCCGTAGCACCGGCGCCCGGAACGTTCCGCGGCGATAACAGCGGTTCCCGAACCAAGAAACGGATCGAGAACAAGATCGCCTCTGGACGTGCAGTCCTTGATGGCATCAGCGATCAAAGCGACGGGCTTTGGGGTGGGGTGCAAGGCCAGAAGGTTTCCTTCAGAATCTGAGCGAGAGAAGCTATTCGCTCCTGGATAATTCCAGACGTTCGTTCGATACCGCCCGAACTTGCCCAGCTGAATGTTGTTCCGGTGCGACCCCGTTCCGTTCTTGAAGAGGAACACCAACTCATGGGCGCTGCGATAGAAGCTTCCCATGCCGCCGTTGCTCTTCGCCCAGACGCATAGGTTCAGGAACTCTGTGTAAACTTCCTGCCCGGCGGACAGGATCTCGGTCATGTGCCGCCAGTCCATGAAGTAGAAGGCAAGAGATCCAGCGGTGCTATGGCCTCTGGCTGCGAGCATCGCCTTGCGGAGAAAGTCGGTAAACTCGGCCGAGCTCATCTCGCCCGATGCCATTCCAAACTCACGGTGGTGAATCCTGCCGAGTCCAGTGGCATGCCCGTCGATGACGACATTGTAGGGAGGATCGGTGATCACAAGATCGGCTTTTGCGCCGTCCATGAGGCGCTCGTAGCTGGCGGCGACCAGCGAGTTCGCGCAGAGTACGCGGTGCTTGCCCAGCTGCCATAGATCACCCATGACGCTAACCGCTGATTCCGACATTTCCGGCAAGCGATCGTCAGGATCCGCTTGTGGGATTGTGTTGAGGCCATCGATGAGGAGATCGATCTCAGGGACCTCGAAGCCAATAGCCTCCAGATCAAAATCGAGCTCTAGTTCGGAGAGGATCTTGAGCTGTTCGCCGAGCATCCGCTCATCCCAGGAGGAGTTCTCGGTCAAGCGATTGTCGGCGATCAGGAACGCCGCGCGTTGCGATTCGGTGAGATGACTCAGCTTGATGGCCGGTACCGTGTCCCATCCCATCTTGCGCGCGGCCAGGAGACGCCCATGGCCGGCAATGACCTTCTGCTGGTCATCGATGAGGAGGGGCACATTGAAGCCAAACGACTCGATGCTCTGAGCGATCTGGCGAACTTGTTTGTCGCTATGAACCCTGGGGTTTCTCGGGTCCGGTTTTAGAGAGGTTGTACGGAGGTAGGTAACCTCCAGCGGTTTTGTCGACAATGGCATCATTTACCTCGGCTCCTAACCGAGTGAACATAGCATTGCACTATTAATTCGGGCGCCGGTATACAAGTTAGATACCCTATTTTGGGCGCCCAGTTAGGGCGCCAACTAACTCGACCGGGCGACGTAAGAAATAAGTTACGCGGGACTTCCCTGACGGCGTCTATTCGGGTAAGCACCGTTTCTTGGGCGCCGAGTTATCGAAATCAGCTAGCTCGACAGCTGGGAATAAGTTTGGACTGATTACGGGCGCCGGGCGCCAGGATCAAGCGAACCTAATTACCCCGCTTCGCAAAGCACGGCGCCCGCAAAGTGATTACACCCTTATAAGCGCCCTTTCCGGCGCCGAGAAGCTCGGCGCCGCGGGCACCCTTTGCTGATCTGGACCTGTAACGCATCGCTCTGTACGACCACATTTGAAACAATCCGATTGATTGGCTGGGCTTTTTCTTACTCGGCGCCCTCCCTTAGCAGGGCCACCCGATGGGAGGCTGCTGACGTCAACAGGAGGGCGGCCGGGGGAGAACTCCCACACCCTTGCGGGTCTGCGGATCTCAGGGTCCATTTGCTGCTCGCTGGCACGAGGAAGTAGTTGTCGTTCCAGCTGCCATTCAACACAAAGTAGAATTTGTTTTTGATTTCCTATGATTCGAGGCACAGATTTACTCCAGTGAACCTTTACACCACGCCGGCAAGAAAGCTCAAGTTCGGAAGACAGTGGCGACCAAGCCATCATCGAAGTGGCTGGGGGTATGTCATGGATGGCCTGGATGGTCTTCATTGCGCCGACGGCGTGCTCTTGGATGGCTTTATAGAAAAAACATTCGCCTGGGACCTGCATCGCGGCGATAGCCATGGGCTGACCGCATACCAGGAGCCATGGGTCGGATTCGTGCACAACCCCCCTCATGTTCCAGCGTGGTTCAACACAAACCAGCAATCACCCATAGAGATTCTCCATACGCCGAGTTGGCAGCAAAGCATGCCATTCTGTAAAGGACTGTTTACTTTATCGTCTTACCTCAAGAACTGGCTGGCACCGCAAGTTCCGGTTCTCGTCTGCAATCTGTGGGCGCCGACAGAAACACCTAAGAATCGGTTCACGATAGCTAAGTATCTTCTGAACGGCGAGAAGAAAATCATCCAGATCGGTTGGTGGTTAAGGAAATTCAGCTCGCTATACGACCTGCCGGTCACGAAGGTGAAGAAAGTTCTCCTTAGGCTGGGGGACTATTGGACAGACGACATACACAGGACTGAACTTGGATTCGTTCGCGATCGTTCCAGTATTGACTCGGTTCGGATCTTGCCTTACCTGTGTAATGACGAGTACGACGAGCTTCTTTCAAAAAACCTGGTTTTTCTGGATCTGTACGACAGCAGTTTCAACAATGCTATCGTCGAGTGCATCGTTCGGGCCACCCCAGTACTGGTGAACCCATTGCCAGCAGTGATTGAGTACCTGGGCAAAGGGTATCCTTTTTACTTTGAAACTCTGGATGAGGCGGGGTCTAAGGCGGAAGATGAAGCCCTAGTTGTAACCACTCATCAGTATCTTGAGGCGCATCCACTGCGGAGAATGCTCACCCGGGAACATTTTCTGCAATCGTTTGTGGAATCCGAGATCTACAGGGGCTTGCCTTTGCCTCCGTCCGAGATGCGGCACGCCGCACAGAAGGACCACATTGGTTGGCACGGAGCGAACCGCGCCGCCGGTTCGCCAGGTTTTTGCGAGTCGGCACTTTCTGTCGAAGAACGTATAGCGAAGCAATTGACGGACGAATGGAATCGATCGCTGGAAGGCGACGGTCAATCGCGTGCGCACTGGCAGCTTGTTGAAGGAGATGGATGGTCATGGGAGGGGAACGCTTTGTGCGCCGGTCATTGCGACTCCGAATGGTCTGCTTATCAATACTCCCGATGTGACCCTCCAACGCTCAGGGCTCTCAAGAAGTTTATCGTTGAAGTCACCGTCAGCGGCAGCGGCGGAGCGGCAGGGCTTAGCTTTGGGCCGTACAAAGATTTCCTGGTCGAACTGGATCCAGCTGGCGGAGAACGTCATCTTCGCTTGGAGGTTGATTCTTCGAGCGATACGTGGGTTTTTCGGGTGCATGGGGAGCCGGCAGAGCGTTGTTGGTGGGATTCCTCAGTGCGCGATACCGCGGATCTGGTTGGGGGAACTCTCGCTTTCAAGGCGCACCGTCCAAGATGCGCGAGGTTCCGAAATCTGAGTATTCATGCTTTTTCAGTTAAATGCGATGTGCCTGTGATTATGAGTTAGATTGAGTCGGTGATCCTTTGTGCGTTCCAATGGGAAATCTGGCACAAAAGAGTCTTGCTCGAAAGGATGGTGCCCCGTGATGACATTTAGATTCGGTAAATCATCCCGTAATTAAAACGCGTTATTCATCACGATTGCAGGTACCGACCATGTAAGATGGGCGGCAGCCGACTCAACACCCCACGGAGTCGATTGTGGGACAAGGGATTCTCACACTCTCGGAGGATCAAGCCACTCGCGCTGCGCTGTTGCGTCTCGTGGCTGCCGCAGGACTCAAGGATGCCAGTTCGATGGATTCGCCAGCCGCAATTCTGGTCGGTTGCGGCGAGTGCATGGCAAGGAACGATATTGCCCTGGCGCAGGCCATCTCACGCAACGGCAAAGGGGTACCAGCCATTCTGGTCACGTCCCACGGCTCCGAGGTTCTCGCCGTTGAGGCTTTGCGCGCGGGGTTCGTCAACTATCTTCATCTGCCTTTGGCCCCGGAACAACTCGCGCGCGCCATAGAGGCTGCGGCCCCCGAGTTGGGCGTCCGCAACCGCGATGATCGAATGCTCGGCGAGAGTCAGGCGATGAAAGAAGCCAGGGCACGCCTTCACCGGATTGCATCCTGTTCCAGTAATGTCCTCATCACAGGCGAGACCGGAACGGGTAAGGAACTGGCGGCCGAGACGATTCACTGGCACAGCAGTCGTGGCAAAAAACCTCTGATTACCGTTAATTGTGCGGCGATTCCCGACGGCCTCGTGGAGAGCGAACTATTCGGCTTCGAACGGGGAGCGTTCACCGGTGCACATGCGGCGCAGGAAGGCAAATTAAGTCTGGCGGCCGGCGGCACGGTATTTCTGGACGAAATTGGAGACCTAAGTTGCTACGCTCAGGCAAAGGTTCTGCGAGCGATTGACTCTGGGGAGATACAACGGCTAGGAGCACGCAAGCCACAACAGATCGATTTCCGCGTTATTGCCGCGACCAACAGGAATCTGGCCACCGATCCCGTCTTCCGACGGGACTTGTACTTTCGCCTGAACGTTGCCAGTATCCATCTGCCTCCGTTGCGAGAGCGTAAAGAAGACATTCTTTTGCTTGCCGAAAGTTTTCGGGCCGAATTCGATGGGAAATTCGGGTATGTCACCAGGGCGTTCGCCCAGAGTGCCAAGGAACTTTTGCTGATGCACTCCTGGCCCGGAAATATTCGGGAATTGCGAAATATCATCGAGGCGGCCTTCATCGATCCCGGGCCGAACGGCAAAGGCGAAATCGATTTGCCTGCCCAATTCCGAAAGGCCATTCAGCATTCCAGCGGTGGAGAACTGGAGCGAATTCTACTAGCGCTGTCGCAAACAGAGTGGAACCGGAGCCTCGCTGCCAAAGAACTGCACTGGTCACGCATGACCCTCTACCGGAAGATGGCGCACTACAGAATAACGCGCGCCGCTTCAAGAAGACAGTTTATCGATACAACGTAACATTCCCTGTTACATCGATTAGCCCAATAAACTCGCCTCAGCCTGCGATTTGTAACATCGGGTTGTTATACCTTGCTGTGCATCGCGCTGAATCCTCCTTTGTTTTCAGTGCTGGCGCGTCCGGACTGCGGATTGCACTGCCCGCGGAGCCGGCACATTTATGCCCGAACTGCCCATCGATAAAGCGGTTCCGGAAGGCCGATATGCGAACTACTTCAAGATCGGCTTCAACGCTTATGAATTCGTCATCGACTTCGGGCAGGAATATCCGCCCGCCCCGGAGCGCACGTACATGAGGGTCGTCACAAGTCCTTCCATGGCGCGGAACCTGGCGGAGACGCTCGAGCGTTCGCTGCGTGATTACGAGCTTAAGTTTGGGCCGCTGAAAGACAGCGAAGAACTGGATTGACCGTGCACTCCGAGCCTTCGATTTTCGAATCCCTTCGTAAGCTCGACGCGAGCCTGCTACGCATGATCGAAGCGGCGGGGTCGCGAACCGGCCGCGGACCGGGTGAAGACCCATTCAGGGGTCTTTACGTCTGCGAAGCGGATGTGCTGCGCGAATTGACCGATCCCGGCAAACCTGATTCAGGTGTGAACGCGCAGCCGTTGGCGGAAGGCGGTTACTTTAAGGCTCTCGCTGAGATTTACAGACTGTCCCAGTTTGAGTTGGATACCCTTCTGATCGCGCTGGCGCCCGAAGTCGATCCGCGCTATGAGCGTATCTTCGCTTATCTGCAGGACGACGTGAGCCGCCGGAAGCCGAGCGTCGATCTGGTGCTCACTCTGCTCTGCGATTCTGCTGCGGACAAGTTGCAAGAGCGGACTGTGCTCGCCCCCTCGAGTCCACTCCTCGCGTACGGGTTGGTACGATTGGCGGGCGACGAGCTTGTCCCGGCGCTGCGCCGCGAAGTGTGTCTGGACGCGCGAGTTGCGTCCTTTCTGCTGGGAGAAACCGGCCTCGACGCGAGGCTCGCCCGATTCGTACACTTGAGCGAATCGTCGGGCGGCGGCGTGACGGCCAATGAGGGACTCCTCAACATCGCGCGCCGTGCATCCGCAAAGAGGTCGCTTCCTCGGGTCTACTTCCGCGGCTCAGATGAAGAAGAGAAGCGCGCCGCGGCAACGGCTTTTGCTTTCGAACTCGGGGCGCCATTGCTTATCGCAGACACAGACCGCGCGGCGCGGGCGGCTGGTCAATTCCCGGAGTGGCTGGACTGTCTGTCGCGCGAGTCTTTGCTGCGAAAGGCAATCGTATATCTCGGCGGCTTCGATTTGCTTACGGATGACGCGCGCGATAACGCGCTGGCCGCAGTCCGGACTTTCCCAGGAGTCGTAATTCTTTCGGGTGCCCGGGAACTGCGAACGAACCGGGAACAGATCGAAGGACTCGTCACAGTTCCCTTCGAGATCCCTTCTTCGCCCGAACGCCGCGAGGCATGGGAGACCGCTTTGATCGGCCGCGGTGTGGAACTGCGCGGGCCCGCGCTGAACGGACTCGCCGAGTGCTTCCGCTTCAACAGGAGCCAGATCGAAGACGCGGCGGAGACAGCGGCCAACCTTGCAGAGTACCGCGGAGAAGTCGCCTGCGTCGAGCACGCTTTCGAGGCTGCCCGCGTCCGTTCGGGCCACGAACTGGCAAGTCTCACGCGCAAGGTCGTGCCCGTGCATGGTTGGGACGACCTCGTTCTGCCTGTGGATGCCATGGAGCAATTGCGGGAAATCTGCTCCCGGGTCGCGCATCGGCATCAGGTGTTAGGCGAATGGGGATTCGAGAACAAGCTCTCCGGCGGCAAGGGTGTCAACGCGCTCTTTCAGGGCCATTCCGGTACCGGAAAAACGATGGCAGCCGAAGTGGTTGCGCATGAGCTGCAGATTGATCTCTACAGGATCGATCTGGCGGGCGTTGTCAGCAAATATATCGGCGAAACAGAAAAGAACCTGGACCGAATCTTTGCGGCTGCCGAGACATCCAACGCCATTCTTTTCTTCGACGAGGCGGACGCGCTGTTCGGCAAAAGGAGCGAAGTCCGGGATTCGCACGACCGCTATGCGAATCTCGAGATTTCCTACCTGCTTCAGAAAATGGAACAGTACGAGGGCGTTGCGATCCTCGCGACGAATCTTCGGCAGAATCTCGACGACGCTTTCCTGCGGCGGCTTACGTTCACTGTCCAGTTTCCTTTCCCCGACGAAGCTGGGCGGCGGCGAATCTGGTCAGGAATCTGGCCGCTGGAAACGCCGCTTGCGCCCGACGTGGATGCGGAGTGGCTCGCGGGGCGATTCCAGTTGAGCGGCGGCAACATTCGCAACGTGGCGGTCGCCGCCGCATATCTCGCCGTTGAGGACGAGAGCGTCGTCACTTTGGCTCACATACTTCGCGCGGTGCGGAGCGAGTTTCAGAAGATGGGCAAGATTCTCACAGCAGCGGAGCTTGCTCTTCCCCTCGCGGCGTCAGAAGGAGTGGCGGCGTGAGCGGCGCGTCCGGAAAGAGCTTCGACAAAGGCCGCGCGGCGCACCCTGAAGCACCCGCGAAAGCGAGCGTGAGCAGGCCATCTGGAAGCGCACACGACGCAGTGTTCGCCTTGCAGCGCGCAGCGGGAAATCGCGCGGTGACGAGTCTGCTCGGAGGGAGTTCCGGCAAGCCACTCGATTCCGCAACGCGCGAAGAGATGGAAACGAGGTTCGGGCACAACTTCCGCGGGGTGCGTGTGCATACCGGCACCGAAGCAGCCCGCGCGGCAGATATTGCGGATGCGAAGGCGTATACGTTCGGCCGAGATATCGTTTTCAACGAAGGAAGGTATGCGCCTTCTACGGCAACCGGGAAGCGGTTGCTGGCGCACGAACTGGCTCATGTGGTGCAGCAGGGGCGATCACCTGGAATGGCGAGCGGTCGGGCAGAATCGCCCTCGCTCGAAGCCTCCGCAGAGCGAGCGGCCGCCAGCGCGCAGAGCGTGTCACAGATTCAAGTCAGCGGGGCGGCAGCGCCGGGTGTAGCGCGTTCTCCTAACGACAAGAAACTTCTGGATCTTCCGGAAAGGGGAGTTGAGATGCCGTGGGTCGGCAAGGGTCCGGGTATTGACTCGTCAACGCTCGGCTACCTTCGTGATTCCAAGAAGTTCTGGGAGGAGTACTCTACAGCGCACGGCACTTCTCTCAGTCCGGAAAACCTGGCAGCTGCAGCCGCAGGGAAGCCAGCGGTAGTCGATTCGAAATGGATCGAGGAGAATCCCCAGCACGCGGGTTACGAAGGAGATACGCTCGTCCACCATCATGTTGGGAAGGGTGGGAAAGCAGTTCCCATTCCTGAGCAGCTGCACAAGACGCAATCCAGCGCGCTTCATCCGACAGATCAGCCGCTCGAAGGAACAGGCAAAGTTACGCCGGCATCGGAGTTGGCGGGTATGCCAGAAGGCGAGTTGCACCCAGTGGATCCGGTAACCGGGGAATGGCATGCACCGAGACCCAGGCCTTCCGTCGAGATGAATCAGCCAACGGCAGAGGCGGTCGCGTCTCGTCAACAAGCCGAGTCTCTCAAGCCTAATTACCGGAGAAAACCGCCGAAGGCAGAGGACATAAATGATTTCGAGATTCGGGAAGAGGCCACGCCGCAAGGTCCTTCGACGAGACCCGAACCTGCGGACAAGATCAAGGCGAATGAGAGAAGGCGTGCCAGGAGGCAAGCGAGAAAGGCAGCCGCCGCCGAGAAAGCAGCCGCCGAGAAAGCAGCCGCCGAGAAAGCCGCTGCGAGTGGGGAGACGACACCGAAACCTGCAGAACCCGTCGCCGGAGAAGGCCCAGTTGGGGAGACGGCGCCGAAACCCGCCGAGCCTGTCGGCGGAGAAGCGCCGGTTGTGCAGGCAGCGCCGGAGCCCATTGGTCCGACAGCCCCGACAGCACCTGCACAGGATGTGCCGACGCCATCCGCAGAGGCAGCCCCGACGGCACCTGCACAGGAAGTGCCGACGCCATCGACGCCGGAGACGCCATCTACCGTTGAACCAAACACCTCGGAGATCGAGGAAGTCGCGGAAGGCGTAGGGAGGGTGAGCAGACTCGGGGGCAAGTTAGGCAAGGGGTTGAAAGTGGGCGGACACGTATTGGGAGCCGCGGGAGCTGTTTACGGGACCTACGAGGAAACGAAGGCGGGGATCGCAAAAGGTGAAAGCAAAGGTGAAGCCTTATCCGGGGCTTTGGGGAGTACGGCTGGGGGCTTTACCGCAAGTCCTGGGGCGGTTGTCGCAAACCTCGCCAACACCGGCGTTCAGGCGGTCGGATCGCACCTAGTGGAGAAAGCGCAAAGAGAGCATCCGAATGATCCGGCGAAAGTACAAGAAATCAAAAAGCGTGTGGAGGCCGTAACGGGCACGACGCAGACGATGGTTGAGGTACTGCCGTCGAGCACGATCACTCAGGGCGTAAAGGCCTTCGGACGCAGCGCGTGGAATTTGTCGCACGGTGACATGAAGGCGATGGACAAACAGGCGGAAGGATTCGAACGAGGTGAAGCCGGCGCTCCACTGATGGGACTCACGATGATGACGGATCTCGGAGCCAGCATCGCCGGAGGTGAGGATCCGGAGCACGCATTGAACCGGGTAGCGAAGATGGGCGAGAACACACCGGTCGCAAAATTGGGGGACTATCTGGGCGATCAGACTTATCAATTCATTAATAAAGACCTTCCGGAGGCTGCAGAGTTTGCGAAGAAAGACGTGCACGAGGTGAAGGAAGCGGCCAAAAAGAAGCTGTCCGGGGCGTGGAACTGGTTAAAGGGCAACTGATCAACCAATGCTGGATTACATCGACAATATGTTGCGGCAACTGTTCATCACGGAGGTTCCTGGCATCACCAGCCCGCTGCAGGTGCGATTTCAGCCACCCGACGATGACTGGCGCACCTACGTATCGACCCTGGCCAAGCTGGCTCTCAACGTCTACATGATCGAGCTGAAAGAGAACCGCGAACTTCGTTCCTGCGGGCGCCTGCACGAAGTGAGCTCGGGAAAGGTCAGCGAGAGACAACTGCCGCGCTGGGTCGATGTGCATTACTTCATCACCGCCTGGGATCCCGCGACGCCGCAGCCGGCTGTGGAGCCGACGATCGTCGAGCATGAGCTGCTGTGGGGTGTGACCGTGGCTCTTATGGACGCCGATCCGCTGATCCCGACAAAAATCTATGGTTCGAACCCGCTGCCAGGCGGTTTTCCAACGCTCATCGAGAATGCGGAGCTGCCCACCACGATCCTGCCGCACGAAGGCTTCGGAAAGCACGCCGAGTTCTGGGGAACGATGCCAGGCAACAACCATCCGTGGCGCCCGGCGGTGCTTCTGATCGTTTCGCTTCCGGTGACACAGCCGGTTATCCAGGTGAGCCCGATGGTGACCACGCGTATCACCGAATACGGCCTGTCGTCGGGAAAGGGCGGCATCGAGCTATGGGCGGAGATCGGCGGGACGGTCTACGATGCGACGGTCGTACCTCGAGCCGAAGTACCAGGCGCTTCGGTTTCAATCTGGGATCCAGGCGGAGTCGAACAGGCAGCGACCACGACGGACGGGCGAGGCCGGTTCATATTTAATCTGCTTCGTCCGGGCCCCTATCAGCTACGGTTCTCCGCGACGGGCCATCCTGCGGCGGCGCCGCGCAACATTACTGTTCCGTCTCCGACGGGCGAATACAACCTGCAGTTCACGTAAGAGGAGCACACGATGGCTACACAGGTCAGTTATCCCGGTATCTACATCCAGGAATTTACGCCCGGAGCACCGATTCAGGGCGTCGGCACGAGCACGGCCGCTTTTATCGGCACGGCTTCAATGGGGCCGGTCAATCAGCCGACGATGTTAACCAGTTGGGATGAATTCCAGAATGTATTCGGCGGGTTCATCTCAGAGCCGCCCAACTCGCTGACCAGGAGTTGGCTAGCTCCGGCTGTTTATGGATTTTTCCTGAATCAGGGCACGAATTGTTATGTTGTGCGCGCTGCGAAACTACCGTCGGGCGTCACCTCCCTGATGGCGGCACTGAATCTGCCTGACCAGCCAGTGTCACCGAACCCTGTGCAGACCGCCCTTGTCGTGACCGCCATCGCCGAAGGAAGCATCGGCAACTCCATCTCGGTGACGGTACGAAACAGCAGCCGCCTCGCGGCCATGCTGAGTGCAGGCGGCCCCGCGCTCACAGCAGAGACGCCGCTCGTCCCGTCGGGACAAACCAAGATTCAGGTAAGTCTGGCCGGTCTTCCGTCCAGTTTCGTACTCGGCAACTCGTTTCCAAACGGCTCGCCCATTAACGTGACCAGCGGGACAACTACGGAAGTGGCCACCGTCCAATCGACGAGCATCATCACGCCGGGCGTGTTGGGGGAGATCGACGTGCATTCGGGTCTGACGAATGCATATAGCACCGCGCCTACAATCACGCCGGGGCCGACGCTTCAGGCAACCGCGCCACTCGCGGCTACCCAGCTCACCTTCAACGTCACTCTTCCCCCCGCCCCGTCCACGTTCGTTCTCAGTCAGGCTTTGCCTACCGGCGCGGTGATCCAGGTGACTTCGGGGGGAACCAGTGAGTTTGTCACGGTCGCTTCCGCGGGCGTAACTTCACCCGGCTTAGGTTTCATCACCCTCACAAGCGGTCTGGCAAATTCGTATGCCTCGGCGCCGACAATCGCGTCTTTCGAATTCGACCTCGTTGTCACAGCCGCGACAACGGAGACATGGCCCCAGCTGTCGATGAACCCGTTCCATCCCGGATATTGGGGATCCGTGGTCGATTCGCAGTGGATCACCTTGTCACTTCCCTCGGTTGCGCCCAGTCCCGTGCCGCCGAATCCGAACCCGGCGCCGGGTAGCAACCTCCCTCTGAAGAACGGACTGGACGACAATCGCGCGGCGGATTTGGCGGAAATCGACGCCGATCCCACCGCATATCTAAACCTGCTCATGCCGCTCCAGGATGTCGACATTGTCGCAATACCCGGGAACGTCACCGCAAATACGCAGCAGGCGCTCGTTACTCACTGCGAGACGCTGTTCAATCGCTTCGCGGTTCTGGACGCGGTTCAGGATACGGCAGTAGGTTTCCCGAACCTGCTGGCACAGTATGGCCAAGTGCGCACTCCTAACGGATTTGCGGCCATCTATTTTCCCTGGATACAAGTTGTCAATCCATTGACAGGAGCGACCGAATACTGGCCGCCTTCGGGACATGTGATCGGTATCTACGCGCAGACCGATCAGACGTACGGAGTGTATAAGGCGCCGGCGAACGTCCCAGTTGCCGGAGCACTTGGCCTCCAGTCGCTTTTGACAAATGCCGATCAGGGCCCGCTCAATCTTCTCGGCATTAACATACTGCGCGTCTTCCCCGAACAATCACAGCCACTGGTGTGGGGCGCCCGCACTACCTCGACGGATTCGGACTGGCAGTACGTCAACATCCGCCGACTCTTCATTTATCTCGAACAGTCGATCGAACAAGGTATAAGGTGGGCCGTGTTCGCGCCCAACAATACGATGCTTTGGGGCAGCCTCAAGCGAACAATCACGGAATTTCTCAATCGCGTGCAGGGCGACGGAGGAATTATCAGCTTTTATGTGCGGATCGATGCCGCGCTGAACCCGCCCGCAACGCAGGCGTTGGGACAACTGTTCATAGAAGTGGGAATCCAGCCGACCTACCCGGCGGAGTTCATCATCCTGAAGATCGGCATCTGGCAGGGCGGATCGAGCGTGACGGAATCGTAATAGAAAGGCACTCACATGGCTAACGGAATCACCAACGACCCCTTCCCGAATTTTAATTTCCTGGTCGAGCTCGACGGCATAACTCGGGCGGCGTTTCACGAATGTTCGGGCTTCGATTCTACTGTCGAAGTGATCGAATACAACGAAGGCGGCACATTGTATTCGAGCAAGCTGCCGGGGCGAGTCAAGTTCGCAAACATCATGCTGAAGCGCGGAATGACTGCCGACCTGGAACTCTATAACTGGCACCTGAGCGTGGTGCAGGGGCAGACGGTACGTAAGAACGGCTCGATTCTGCTGCTCGACCGGTCCGGCAATCTCGTAGCGCGATGGGACTTCACGCAGGCGTGGCCGACGAAGTGCAGTAGCCCCGACCTGAACGCTGAAGACAGCAAAATAGCCTTCGACAACTACGAAATCGTGTGTACGACATTGCAACGCGTGCAGTAACGGGAGGTTCCTATGTTTCAAACCGAATTTGAGTTTATGCTTCCCTGCGGCTATCTGGACGCCTCAGGAACGCTGCACCGGGAGGGAGTGATGCGGCGCGCGACGGGGGCCGACGAAATATTACCGCTCAAAGACCCGCGCGTCGTGAGAAATCCTTCCTATCTGATCGTGATACTGCTGGCGCGCGTGGTGATCCGCCTGGACGGGGTTGAGCAAGTCAACACGAAGGTCGTCGAGGACTTGTATGCGGCGGACCTTGCGTATCTACAGAAGCTCTATAACCGGATCAATAGCCTTGAGGACGAAAGCGCACAGGCAGTATGCCCTTCCTGCAGTCACAAGTTCATACCCGAGGCGGTCGGAGCGGGGGGGTAATCGGCTATCCCCTGACGGAGCTCTACGAGGAGATAGCCTTTGTCGCATTTCACTTCCATTGGAACGAACGGGAAGTGATGCAAATGGAGCATAGGGACAGAAGGCGCTGGGTGACCGAGATATCCAAGCTCAACCGGCGAATCGGTGAAGGACGTTGAGGTGGTCATGAATCTGGAGATCGGAGTCATTCGGCGAGACGAGATACCGGTGCAATGCGCGCCCCGCAGCGTGACAGCGACGGAGGCGTTCGCGAGGGCATTCGAGCAACGCTACACGCCGCGCGCCGTAATCGTTTCACGCGCGGATCTGGCGCTCGCGTGGGAACCCCCGGCGCGGATCGACTATTTCTACAATTCGCCGCGGATCGAAATCTCTCCCGCGGTAACTGTTGAAGAGCGTTATGTGTTCGCCGGGTTAGCGAAGGATTTGCGGCAGGCGCCCGAGACCGCCGTGAGATATGGCGAAGCGGAGGCGAGCGCTCTGTTCGAACGGCTCTTCTCGCGCCGCATAAGAGTTGCCCCCTTCGATCCGCCGCACGAGACAGCATGGCGGCGCGAACCGGTGAGACGTGCGGCCGCAACTCCGCCTCCCGAGCCCGGGACCGTAGAAAGAATCGTACCTCGTTCCATGATCGTCGAAAAATCTTCTGCGGCCGCCGACAAGACCGCGGTAATCTCCCCTGCCGCGAGCGAGACGCGTTGGGAAACCGCAACGCCCATAACTTCGCCCGCCGCGAGCGACAAGAGTTGGGGAACCGCGGCGCCCATCGCTTCACTTGCCCATCACGATATGGGATGGGGAACGCCATTTGCCTTTTCGGAAACATCGAAACCCTTAATATTGCCTGCTCCCGAGATCAAGCGTGTTGCCGAGCAGGTGATGCGCGAGATCGATCGCCGTGTCGTCGCGCGGAGAGAGCGAATCGGAAGGCGCTGAGGTAGATTATGCCGACGCTGGAGAAAGCCGTCATTACGAACACCGTCACCGGAAACAAGACTCCGGTGATGTTCAACCCCACCGACTACACGGTAGCCCAGGATATCAACTATGCGAAAGCTGCAATCCCCGGCTTGAGCCAACCGCTTCTTCAATTCGTGAACGGCAACGTTCCCACCCTCGAAATGGAGTTGTTTCTCGACACCAACGAGGCCACACAAATCAACGGCAAGACGATTGCGGCGGCCGGAAGCGACGTCCGCGCTCTCACGCAACAGATTACTAATCTGATGGTCATTGATTCCACGACGCACGCGCCGCCTGTGGTCGTATTCACGTGGGCGTCTTTGTCCTTCACTTGCGTCTTGGCGCGATGCGCGCAGAAGTTCGTCATGTTCCTGGGCGACGGCACGCCGGTGCGCGCTCGCCTGCAGGTTTCGCTTCAGGGTTACAACAACTCAGCAACGGAATCGAAAGAGCTCAAGCTCCAGACGGCGGACTATAGCAAGAGTTACACCGTCGCGCAGGGCGACACGCTCTCAAAGATCGCGGGCGTTGTATATGGCAACCCGCAGTTGTGGCGGCCCATCGGGTTAAGCAACGGCATCGACAACTCGATTGACCTTATGATCGGCCAGCAATTGCTGGTTCCACAGCTTCCCTACACCGATCCTGAAACCGGCGAGGTGGTGCAATAAGTGACCCTGTCCACCCAGTTCGTTCCCGCTTACGCCCTGTCGATCAACGGAGCGCAGATTCCCATGTCTCTTAACTCGTCGATTGCCGGCGTCACGTTCGAAAGCGGCATGGATGAGGCAAGCCGGGTGGAGATCCAGATTGCCAACCCTGGTCTGGAGTGGCTCCAGAGTCATATCAACGGCCTCGGGTTTCTTCCCTTTCAGGCAGGTGCTCTCCCCGGACCGGTCCCTACACCCAGCTTTCAGGCAGCGGGATTGTTCGACATGACCAATTCGGTAGGTCTCTCGCTCGGCTATGCGGATCAGCCTCTCACGGATGTGTTTGAAGGTGAAATAACGGGTATCGAAGCCAACATGCAGACGGGCGGGATGCCCACGCTGACGGTCGCGGCGCACGACAAACTACAGCGTCTTACGCAAGGCAGTTACGGGCGCGGATTTGGCCCTCTGCCGGATGTCCTCATTGCCGCTATTCTGAGCGCGGAGAACCTCCTACTCCCAGCCATCGATCCGACCATTGCCGCGGCCTCTACGGCGATCGCGGTCGTGAATTTCATTTTCAACGGAAGCGGGCGCAAGCAGAAAGCGCAGACCGATCTTCAGGTGCTGCAGGATATTGCGAAATACTACGACGCCGATTTCTGGGTAGAAGGCAACACGCTCTATTTGTCCCGGTTCTTCAAGGAATACTCGCCGAGTGTGACGTTGAACTGGGGGGAGTCTCTCCTCGAGTTCTCGCCGCGCCTCAGCACGGTAGGCCAGTACTTTGGCGTCGGCGTCAAGTTCACGCTGCGGGAAATTCCCCTGAGCTTCACAGTGGTGGTTTCGTGGAATTTCAATACGCAGGCTCTTGCGGTCGCCGTCGTTCCCTCTGGCACGGAAGCATATCTAAAATCGCTGATCGGCCCTATTGACACCATCATTAACCGGCCCATCAGCAGCCCGCCGGACATTATCGACAGCGCATTCTTTCTGACGCGCAAGCTACGCGATGCACTCAACAACCGGTTGACTGCGACAGCAAGCGCCGTCGGCGATCCGGCAATTGTGGCGAACTCCGTGGTTCAGTTTAACGGCTTAGGCCCCGACTTCAGCGGCAACTACCGCGTCACGCATGCCACCCACGTGATCGACAGTAACGGGTATCGCACGAATTTCAAAGTCAGAAAGGAGATCATTCCATGAGTTCAGCAGTGAAAGACTGGCCTTTCGCGGCGCCGGACCAGGAAGACGAAAACGCGCCCAAGCGCTTCTACGGCGTTACAACTGGCATAGTCATCGATCCCCTGGACCCCATGCTCCTAGGGCGCATGCAGGTGCAGCTCCCCTTTATCGACGCACTCGACCTTAGCCCATGGGCCCGGGTCGCGGTGCCCATGGCGGGACAGTTCTCGGGGTTCTATTGTCTGCCGAAGATTGGCGATGAAGTGCTGGTGGCGTTCGAGCAGGGCGACGTCAATGTTCCCTATATTATCGGCAGCCTGTGGAACGCGCTATCGCCCCCTCCGCTTCCAAGCCCTCTGCCACAGATTCGCGCCATTCGTTCTCCGTTGGGTAACCAGCTCGTCTTCACGGAGGTGCCGCCCACCTTGACTATCCAGAACGGCCCGACGCCTCCCGAAGTAATCCCCTCGCCACCGGTGCCGGCCGCCTATCAATCGATCACGCTCACGCCCGCGGGGATCGTGGCAGCCGCGACGATGTTCAACGTGTTGGCCACCGCCACGGTGCAGTTCGTCGTCGGCAGCAACGTGGTGACGATCAATCCAAGCGGCGTCACCATCGCGAGCGCGGGCGAGATCAATTTAACCGCCGCCACCGGCGTCAACATCACCGCCGGAGGCACAGTGACCATCATCGGCGCGCTTGTCGCGATCAACCCCTAACCTTATGGCCGCAAACTCACAGGGAAAAGCGTTTCTCGGAGTGGGATGGGCGTTCCCGCCGGCCGCTTCGGCCACCGGCGACATGGCCACTGCTGCATACGAGACCGACATTCAGCAATCGATCCGCATCATTCTCGGCACCGCGCCCGGCGAGCGGGTCATGCGTCCCGATTTCGGCGCCGGTCTGAAGACTCTGATCTTCGAACCCATGAACACCACTACCGCGGCCCTGGCGCAGTACAACGTGCAAACGGCGCTCGTGCAATGGGAGCCGCGCATCGATCAGATCACGGTAACAGTAACTCCGCAACCCGCTGACGGCAGCCTGTCGATCGACATCCGGTACCGCGTACGGCTGACCAATGTTTTCTACAACCTCGTCTACCCGTTCTATTTGACGGAAGGAGATCCGCAGTGAACGGCAACGGCACTCCGATCCTCGACTCGCGCTCGACTCAGGACTTCTACACCGAACTGACGGCGATCCAGACCGCCTTCGTACCGGAATTACCGCCCCTGCCCGAGGGAACCGCAGCTGCGCTGATGCAGATCATGGCGCGTTTTTCTTCGGTCATAGTGCAAAGACTCAATCAGGCGCCGACCCTCGACAAGCTTGCGTTTCTGGACATGCTGGGTATCAGTCTGATTCCGGCGCAACCTGCGCGTGCGCCGCTCGTATTCCAACCGTTGCCCTTCGCAACCGATAGCCAGATCGCCGCAGGCACAAGAGCGGGGGCCACGCTTCCAGGCGCTAGCGCTCCGACGGTTTTCGAGACGGAAAACGATATAGCGATGACGGCGGCCCAGTTGACTCAGGTGGTATCGCTGTGGCCCGACCAGGACGGCTTTATCGATCATTCGAGCGACTTCGCGGGTGGGCGCCAGTTTACGTTGTTCCAAAACCCATCGCCAGTGAATCATGTTCTTTATCTGTCTCAGCAGACACTGCTGGCGTTTCAGGGCAAGTCTACGGTTGAGGTTGGATTCGCGCTCGCCACCAACGGAGGCAAATCGGTCACGTGGGTGTGGGAGTTCTGGGACGGGCAGACCTGGCGGTCGTTCGTCAACTTCGATCCAACTGATTCCACGGCTAGCCAGGACGGCACCGCAGGTCTTACCAGGAGCGGCACGGTAACTCTGGTGGCAGGCTGCGGCGACTCCGCCACTACCTCGGTGGGCAACATCTCAAACTATTGGATACGCGGTCGGCTTATCGATCCTTTACCCCCCGACCCCTCCCGGACATTTGCGGTCGTGAGCCGAATCAGTTTGCGAACGACCATTGACCGTTCGCTCACCCACGGGCCGGGCGGCTGCGCGGGCCCCGCCCAACTCGATACCGCCTATGCGGGGAGCACCACGCTCGATCTCACGAAGATCTTCTATCCGCTCGGTAAGGCGCCGGGGACGGACGCAGCGTTCTATTTCGTCAGCCAGGAAGTATTCAGCAAACCCGGAGCGAACGTTACCTTATGCATCGATCGGGCTACGACCCCGGAACAGGAGGCGGACGCTTTTGGTTCCAATTACGCAATCAGCGTCACGCAGGCCGAGCAGGACCTGATCGCCGGACTGACACAAGTTGCCAACGCCGCCCTCGGTCTGACCAAGACGCTAACGGATTTACTCGGAGGAACCGAATCCACGACCGTACAGATTGCGGTTGCCAATCTCAAGACAGCGTTGACAAGCTTCAACTCTCTGAGCGGACTCCCTCAGGTATCGACCGCTTTTGATGCTCTGCTCAGTGCATTTCTTGAAATCACTGGCAGCGTGAACCCGCAAGTGAGTGCCCTAGAGACCGATTTTTTTTCGACCGATCCCTCAGCGCTGAAATCTGCGTTCCACGCTCTAGCCAGCCTTACCGCGGTGTCAGCTGCCGGGGCCGTTGGAGTCAATCCTCCGGTTCTTCCACCACCAATGCTGGTGTGGGAATACTACAACGGCACGGAGTGGCAGATTCTTGTAGGCGCATCGAGTACTCCGGCAAACAACCTGATGGGCTCCGGCGAGATCTCCTTCACGGTCCCCCAGGACATCAGCCCTTTCATGATAGACGGATCCCCGGCGCTGGGCATGAGAGCGAGATTATCCAGCGGTAGTTACAATGTTTTGCTGCTCGTGAGCTGGACCGATCCCGGCTCGGGGCAGACCAACTTCCTCCCGGTGCTTCAACCGCGTCCACCGGCCTTAAACGACATCGCCATCGGCTACACA